>Ga0209187_1002009_pt1 | contig 20787 bp, 32 predicted proteins | sample BantaG_FD_187430 | JGI IMG/M metagenome (GOLD analysis project Ga0209187, IMG submission 187430) | Marine algal microbial communities from Bantry Bay, Ireland - BantryBay_4 metaG (SPAdes) (version 2) | ecosystem: Host-associated > Algae > Red algae > Unclassified | place: Bantry Bay, Ireland...
TCTTTGAAAACTTAATAGTTTAACATGAATTTATTCCTCGGGGTAGCTCCCGAGGACCATGGTGATATTGGTGTAATGGAAGCATACATTGTTGTGAACGATGAGGCGCGGGTTCGACTTCCCGTATATCACCCAAAAAATTCTATGTGAATGGGGCTTCCATATGTGCCGAGTGGGGCCTGTTAGCGCAGAGCTGTGATTAATCTGATCACTTTGTGGGTTTAACTCCCACTCCCATTTATATAGAGTTTGATTTATAAGGCTTCCGACTGTAAAGTGAAGTAAATGCAACTGATGAGACGGGTCAGTTGCCGCCAAATTTCTTGGAGACATTAGAGCACGTGGTCGGCTCCGCACGACTTCAAATCGTGTTGTGGTGGCTGATAAGCTGCTGGCGGTTCGAAACCGTGTGTCTCCGCAATTCTAGTCGGTCGGCCTTGCGAAGGGTCCCTGTGCGCCTTGGCCTCAGGGGATGAAGCTCGTTACTTCCCACCGACTCCAGGTCCATTAGTTTAATAGTAAAACATATCCTTGTCACGGATAAGCCAGGGGAGCATAACCCCTATGGACCGCAAAGAAGCACAGAACAGTCCCTGCCGCTCTAAAGGCACACTGCTGTTTCGTGTCGTGGTGCCAACGGTGCGACAGTCGGGAAACCGGCTGGCCCTTGTACGAATGACCCAGTGGGGCGCACACGCCGCACAGTTTGATCTGTGCGACGTGTGCGCTTGCTGCCACTGACGAGTGGGGCCTTAATGTCCGGCCGGTCTGGGCATCTCGGGCGATTAGTGTTAGTCTGGAAGCACGGTGGTGTTGCATACCACAAGGATCGGTTCAAATCCGATATTGTCCACTGAAATACATTGAAAGTGTATGAAAGTGTATAAAAGTGTATGAAGGTCGTAATCACCTTACTAAATTCAGCTACCTATACACTTTGTCAGGTTGTCTAATTTAGTAAGGTTGCTTTCTTGGCCACAATTATGTATACTCAAGTCATGGAAAATCAAGAATTGAAAAATCGACTAACGGCCCTTAAATCAAAGGCACAAGGTTTTAGTGAAGATCCTTCTTTTTATCAAGCTCCTTATCACGAGCTTGAAGATGCTGTGATGCTGGAAAGTCTAGAAATAATTTACAGTACTTGCATGGAAATATATTCTTCTGAATCTAATCTTGATTTTAATGGGATCACGCTTAACATGATTCACGAAGCTGCAGTTGCCGGTTTGACCGGGCGAACTGTTGAGCCAGATATGAAGCGTTGGTATGAGTAATGTCTAAGCTTCTCACAAGAGATCAATTCAGAGAGGCTGTCTTTGCTAGAGACGGTCACCTCTGCGTTATCTGTGGGGCTGAAGCTAAGGACGCTCATCACATTATAGAGCGCCGGTTGTGGCCTGATGGCGGCTACTATCTTGACAACGGTGCTTCCGTTTGTGCTGACTGTCATTGGGACTGTGAGTCCACTGACGTGTCAGTTGAAGAAGTTCGACAAGCAGCAAGGATTACTCGCAAGATTCTTCCACCCAATATTTATGACGATGCTTACATTGATAAGTGGGGCAACGATATCAGCGCTCACAATTACAGGCAAAGATATCCTGGGCCTTTAGCCGATGATGAATCTGTAAGGAAAGCTATTAAAGAGGCTTGTGAGCCTATAGAGTTTGTGAAGCATCGCAAATATCCAAGAACGCCTCATTTGCCGTCAAGCCCAGGCCTAGTGGGCCAAGAGTATACAAACAAGTTTGATTTTGGCAGTGCAGTAATCGTGACTGAAAAAATGGACGGTGAGAACACTACGCTTTATAGTGATAAGACTCACGCTCGCTCAATCGATAGTCGCCACACCCAAGATCGTGATATGGCCAAAGCATTCTGGGCTGAGCGATGTGGGGATATACCACAGGATATGAGAATCTGTGGTGAGTACCTTTACGCCAAGCACTCGATTCATTACAAGAATTTGCCCAGTGTGTTTATGGGCATCTCTATTTGGGAGGGTTCGAATTGTTTATCATGGCCTGAAACCCAAGAGTGGTTTGAAATGCTTGACATTGTGTCGGTGCCTGTTATTGGTCAAATAAATATTGAGCCAGATATGGATTTTGGGGAATTAGAAATAGTCGCCCACAAAATGTGGATGAAAGATCACACTAAAGGTCAAGGCGTTAAAGTATCTGAAGGATTTGTAATTAGATCTGTAGACGGCTTCAGCGCCAAAGAGTTTGACTCTAAGGTCGGCAAATGGGTTCGCCCCAATCATATCGATTCCTCTCGCCATTGGCGACACGAGAAAGTGACGCCGAATGAGTTTATTTAATGAAGACGGCGAATCGCGTCCGCCCACGGTAGTTAAGCATGATACTTACTATGAGATTTGGGATAATCCGACTTTTGAATCTCGTGAAGAGTATCTTGAATACAAAAAGGTTTTCAATACTAATCAGCCTTCAATAATTTACATCGAAGAGTTTGAGAGTATTTTTAGAAACCAAGAAGAAGAATAAATCATTGTCCCGTCGTCTAGTTGGCTAAGACATTTCCCTTACATGGAAAAGAGCGCCGGTTCGAGTCCGGCCGGGACTACTATGGCACCTGCTTAGATCTAGGGTGCAAGTCTTAGTCTGGTGCCCGTCAGTTGAGCCACCGCAAGGTGAAGCCCGGAGTCACCCCAAATCGGTTAGCGACCGTGACAGGTGGCTTTGGGTAGGGAGATTTGTAGTATAATTAATACAGGAGTATTGATATGAACGATAGTAAAATGTGTTCAAATGAATCAATCTGGAACATCGCATCAAAAATCCTAGATGAAGATCAAATGGATGAAGTGCTGGCAGGATACTATCGCATGCAAGATCAATACGATAAAATTATATCTAATAAAGAAAGATAATATTATGGCTAGAAAAAGAATTAGCAGAAGAGTTTCAGGAGCTAGAAAAGTTGGCTCTGGCAACTCTGTGAAGCGTGGCAGCAATGCTAGAGTGACGCCAGGCGTAAAGCGCATTAGCGGAAAGCGGTCGTTGCCGAAACAGCGTGGTTCTGGCGGTGTGGTTGAAGCGATTGACGCTGAGCGAAAGAAGCTGTAAAGCTCGCCAAGCTGTAGGACCTTGGGCCATTAGTTCAAAGGTAGCAACACTCCCCTGACTTGGGAGAGATACAGATTCGATTTCTGTATGGCCCACAAATAATTTGACACGCTAGTGCTTGTGTGCCATACTTTATGTATGGGAATACGAACACACGTAAGTTTGATATACGGCTTTAAGGGCGATATGAGTTATGATCATGCCTTAAGTTGTTATGATGTAGGATTCATAAACGATATAAATATCCAATGCGCAGAAGAAGATCTTGAAAATATATCGCCTGGTGTGTCTGTTGTAGGGCTTGGGCAATCTAGTAATTGCTGGATCGGCGTAGAGGTTGGGCGAGCCGAAGAAATGGAGTACGATAATTTTCCACACACTCTAGAAGGCGTAGAGCTGCGTGAAGCGATGTCAAAGGTAATAAGCTTTGGAGATGATAACGGACTCACGCCGACGTTCTTCTTAGCAAGATATGTAGGTTGATTAAATTCGACGGCAGGGTTGAGGGTCGCCTATCGATAGCTTTTAAGTTAGGATAATCCCTAGAGCTTCAGAGAAAGACCCTTCAAGGAACTATGGTGTAGTTAGAGGTCACGCGGGTGTGAAGTACCCGAGGCGTCGTTGCAATACGACTGGTTCCACAAAATAAAGCGCATGGCAGTAAAGTTGACAGCCATTCGGCTGGTCGGAAGTAATTACCCGACTATGGCGAGAATAGTCAAACATGGGGCGGTTGTGGGCGCGGCGGTTAAAGTCCGTGTAACCCATAATGCGTTCCACCATGGGAATGAAGCTCAAGTAGAAGTAGCAACTGCCCTCCAAGCAGTGGGTTGCGGGTGCAGTCCCCGTCATTCTCTCTAAATAATAAACAATAAGGATAATTAAAATGTCAATTAAGCGTAAATTAGTTAGCTTGCTAGTAGCGATGTCAATGATGTTGGCAATGGTTGGCTTGGGCCAATCTGTCTCACAGCCAGTAGCTGATGCTCAAACCTCTGGAAGCTGGCAATGCGTGCCCAGGCCAATCAATCCTTGGTCTACTGGCGTATCTTGCACTCGCTGGGTGTGTTCACCTAATGGTTGGGCATCGTGGCAGGGTCAAACCTGTTGGGTGGAACACTCGAACTATCCTGGTGGGATTTAAAAAAACTAGTGGATATAAGACAAATGGCTAGTCTATCTCCCCGCCACGGAGAAAATCTGGATTCGAGTTCCAGTATCCACACTCATAATTCATGGTCCGTTGGTGTACATTGGTACTAGCATAGTGAGCTTTCACCTCACAGGAGGGGATTCGATTTCCCCACGGACTACCAAGCTCCATTGGTCTAGTGGCAGGACGCATCTTTCTCAAGGATGAAGCGAGATTTCAATTATCTCATGGAGTACAAAATAAACAATAGCTCGGCTACAGGAATAGCGACTAGTCTTCGAAACTATGTCTGGAGAGTTCGAATCTCTCCCGAGCTGCTACATGCCTAGGGCAATTGGAATGCGGCAAACCTTGCGATGGTATGCTTTTGTGGGTTCGAATCCCACCCTGGGTGCAAAATGTTAAGCTATTAAGTTCTCTATTTGCTTTTCTGGTTGCTTGCTGGTATGTTTGCCATTATGAAGATCAATTTTGAAACAGACGATACTGGTAATGCTAACGGAGTGCATATCGTTTTAACACCCAGTGAAGTTGCCACAGCTATAGACGCTTATCTTGTGTCTCACGGCGTCAATGTTATAGGTCCAAGAAACATAAGAGATGTATGGGGTCGAGTCGGTGCGTGGACCTTGCCAAGAATGAAAGTCAAAGTTGGCCCTTCTGGCTGTATCATTTATAATGGTCAAAGATGGACCGGCGACGGTCGAATCGAAGATTAGTCGTGAGCGAGATTCTAACGACTTTGCCCGCACTGCTTTACGGCTCTGAGTGCGTTACGCACAAGTGTTTGTCGGCAGCTACTTATGGACTGGGCGAAGACGGCTACTCAATTGGTGGCGTTTGCCACCCTTGCGCTTGTGAGATTCAACAAGACGGTGTGTTGTTTGTGCCAAAAGCTAAGCTAGCGTGAAATAGTCTTGACACGCATGTCTTCAAGTGGTATACTAGTCAAAGTGACAAAATGTCACAAACCTAAGCAGAGTCAGAAGACTCCAACAAGAAAGAAAAGATTATATGATTAAATTTAATCATTCCAGATCTTATTCTTTGTCTGTTAATCAGAAATCAATACCCAGAAGTTCGGGTGTATATGCCATAGTAAGAGAAGATAAAATATTTAAAGATTTTTTTATTTGCTCAGACGCATATATAGGTTCATCTAAAAATCTTAGGAAAAGATTTAATGAACATCGATCCTCATTAAGAGGTAATGTGCATCATAATAATTACTTATTAAGATCGTACAATAAATATACTGAAAATAATTTTTTGTTTATAATTCTTTATAAACAAAACAAATACAATTCTCAAACATTAATAACTAAAGAAAATTATTTTTTAAACAAACTTGGTGGAGCAATCAGTCGCAAAAATTACAATATTGAAGATCCTGAATTTCCAGGAAACAGTAGATCTCTTTTTGATAAGTCAGATATAAAAAACATACTTAAAGATTTGAGTACTGGGAATTATGGCCTATCAGATATTTCAAAAAAATACAACTGCTCAAACAGTACGATTAAAAATATCATAAGCGGTTATAATTACAGCGAAGTCGCCTCAACAGATGATATATTTAAGGCCAAAGAGGGTTTAAGTAAGCGGCAGATGGTCCGGGGTAAATCGGTAGGCAAACTTAAAGGAACGGGGGCCGTCAAACTAACTCAGGAACAGGTCGATTCAATTCGTTCTAAATACGGCGTGGAAAAAGTAGTTGACATAGCAGCAGAGTATGATATACATAGAACTACAGTAACTAGAATTGGTTTGCGCCAAACTAGAATATAATTACATACAATTTCAAAGCAGGGGCACAAAGCCCCCAAACAGAAAAGAAAATAAAATGAATAACAACATTAATCCTATTTTGCGTACAGATAGTTATAAAACTGGGCATATTAAGCAGTACCCTGAAGGAACCGAGCAAGTGTTTTCTAATTGGACACCAAGGGATAGTCGACACGCCCCCAAAGAGTTGACAAAGATGACCTGGTTTGGATTGCAAGCTTATTTGCTGGAAACTATGGTCAAGGGCTGGAACGAAAGTTTCTTTTACATGCCCAAGGACGAGGTTATTGATGAGTACGTACGTGTAGTTAGCGGCATGGGGCTTGAGGTTTTTCCTGAGCAATTTGGAGCGCTTCACGATCTTGGCTACCTTCCCCTAGAGATTCGGTCCTTGCCTGAGGGCGTAGAAGTTGATATGGGTATTCCCACCATGGTTATGTGGAACACTCTGCCTGAGTTTTACTGGTTGACTAACTTTATAGAAACTGATATGTCAGCCAATCTTTGGCTTCCCTGCACTTCGGCTTCTACGGCAACACTTTACCGACGCATTATGTCAGAAATTCTTGAGCGCACTGGCTGCGACTCGCCGTTGTTTGATTTTGCGGCCCACGATTTTAGCTATCGTGGTATGTCGTCAACACAATCAGCAATGGTTTCAGGTGGCGCCCACCTCACGGCATGGAACGGTACTGATTCTATTCCATCTATTCGCTGGGTAGAAAATAACTATGGTGCCACTTTGGGCGATGACCTCATCGCTGGTAGCGTACCAGCCACTGAGCATTCAGTAATGTGCGCTGGCTCCAAAGCCGGTGAAGAAGAAACTTATCAGCGCCTGCTTGATATGTATCCTGACACGGTAATCTCAATCGTGTCTGATACTTGGGACTACTGGAATGTTCTGACAAATATCTTGCCCAAGTTCAAAGACCAAATAATGTCACGCGAATTGCCTGTGGTAATTCGCCCCGACAGCGGCAATCCAGTAGATATTATCTGTGGTGACCCTAAGGCCGCACCCGGCAGTCCATCGTTTAAGGGCAGCTTTGAGCTTCTTTACGAAACGTTTGGTGGCTCGACTAACGATAAGGGGTTTGTGTCTTTGGCTCCACAGATTGGTCTGATCTATGGTGACTCAATAACTCCCGAGCGTGCTCGAATGATCTATGAAGGCCTTGCGGCCAAGAATTTCTGCCCCACAGTAGTGCTTGGTATTGGAAGTTATACATATCAGTTCGCAACTCGCGATACGTTTGGCAATGCTATCAAGGCGACCTCTATTGTCGTTAACGGCGAGCGCCAGGCTATATTTAAAGACCCAGTGACTGCTAAAGGCGGGCTTAGAAAGAAGTCGGCGGTTGGCCTCACGGCAGTGTATCTTAACGAAGATTCGGGAGAATATCAGCTTGTTGATGGCGTTGAGATGGATGCTGTTAAGAACTGTGCTTTCGAGCTTCGCTTCAAGGACGGCGTAATAAGTAACCTGCAACAGTGGAGTGACATCGTAGATCGGGTGCGTGCGTAATGGAAGTTTTGAAATCTAAAAAAGATGTATTCATAGACTTCAATGAGATATTCAGCCTTAGGAAATATCCGGCTGGCGAGCCGCACATTATTTTTAATGAGGCCAGATTTAATGAATTAGATTTTTACAATTCATATGTTAAACACCCTAGATTTATTATTGAGACTCATTTAGAGTTCAAAACAGATTCTGGTTATACGGTTCCGAAACGAGACTTTAATGGACTTGCTCTGATCGCTCAGGCTAACGAATCGTTCAAGTCTTATCTTGGTAGCCTAAATACTAATCAGAGCCATGTATTTGCGATTCCCTATATGCCTTTTGGCCGACATGACAGGCGAGAGAACCCTCATGATGCGCTGCCTATTAATTTAGTTCGCAAAATTTTGGAAGACGTGCCTGTGATTACAGTTGACCCTCACTCTGACGTGACGGGCAACGAGTTCTCGTTCGTACCTCAAGCAAATTTTGTTAAAGCGGCCTATAATTATCTTATAAATCCTGAGAGTCAAGTACCAATTATTCCAGATAATGGCGCTACCAAAAAAGTTTATGAATGGGCTGGTTCATTTAGTTCTGCGCCCGTGCAATGCTCGAAGCGCCGAGATCCGGCAACTGGTGCTTTGTCTGGATTCTCCATAGACCCACAAGCTGACGTTAATGGCAAGAACTGTGTTATCTTTGATGACATTTGCGACGGAGGTGGTACGTTTCTTGGTATCCTCTCTTTGCTCAAAGATGGAGGCGCTAAAACTGTTACTCTTGCTGTGACGCATGGCTTGTTCACCAAAGGACTAGACAATGGCCTAGAGCAATTCGATAGCATTATCTGTCTTGATAGGCCAGGCCTGATCCGAGTTTCTGGTTATGATAAGGTCAACATAGAAACCATTAAACTAAAAAGTATTTGGTAAATAATAAGTAGTTGGATAATCGTTATGACTGAACGTTGGGGTGCTTGGAACTGCACCAACTGTGGAGAAATGAAAATTTCTGGCAAGTATAAAACCTGTCCGAATTGTGAAGATCCTCGCAGTGAGCGCCTTGATGTGCGCGAGATGCCTTACTTTGACCCCAACGGTGAAATTATAACAGATTCAGTTGATCTTGAGTTTATAAATGCAGGCCCCGCTTGGAATTGCGGGGTCTGCGCTCACGACAATAAAGGCGATACTAAGGCATGCTGGAGTTGTGATAGACCTCGTGATGCCGATGACGTGTACAATCAGACCATTGAGTACAGCACTGGTGTTTCGTATATCGATAGCGTTGATACGGGGGAGCGCCCTAGGGATTTAACGTACGAAGAGTGGACTGGCGATAGCTCGACTCAGATGCGTCGTATTCTTGATGATAAACCTATTGAATCGAGGCACTATGTGGCTCATGAGCCGCCACCGACCGAAGCAATTGGTCGTAAATGGGGAGTTAAATACACCGTCGAGTCTGAAAGCCTAGTCAGTAAATACCCGCCCAGGAATAAGTGGGAAAGATTTTACGCTTGGTTTATGTTTAGGTTTTATTGGATAGCTGGAGGCGCAACAGCCCTGCTTGTAATTTGGTTGGTTTTCTTTTCTTTCTTTCAAACCAAATCCTATAGTGGTGAAGTGGTGGCCCTTGAGTGGGAACGCCAAGTCGAAGTCGAAGAATACCGAACTCTTGTTGAGAGCGATTGGAATGTTCCACTAAAGGGTAGAGAAATAAATCGAACTCGCAAAGTACACCATTACGATTCAGAGTATTCTCACACAGAGAGCCGTCAGGTTCAAAAAAGTCGTCAGGTTCAATCTGGTTCAGAATCTTATTCTTATTCGTGCGGAACAACTACGACCAGTAACGGCAATGGCTCGTTTTCTACATCTACTCAATACTGTACTGGCACTAGGCCAACCTATTCTACAGAATATTATACAGAGACTGCCTACGATGATATTTATATAGACGTTCCGGTTTATAAAACTTGGTATAGGTATGAAATTGAACGCTGGGTTACAGATTTCTGGGTGCCCACTGGCGACGACACTAGTGATAGCGTTCTAGATGATCCTTTTTGGGCAGACCCTATTCTTGAAGACGACTTACACCGACTAGGTGACGGACGACAACAAGAGTATCTGGCTGATTTGTCCATAATCATAGATCAAGAAGCTAAGATATTTGAAGCCGAAGTTAATCTGGACTTTTTCATACAACTGCAAACAGAATCATTAATAGTCGCTGAGATTAATCGTCAAGATAAGGTTCGATCTGTTTATTTTGCCGAAGAGGGTTGCGACGATTGTCAAAATATAGTAGAATGAGAATCATGAATAGATTTTTTATTACAAAAATTAGCGTCGTATTGCTTTCGATGGGTTTGTTGGCTACAGGATGCGGTTCAGATGTTGGTGACGGCGACACTATCAAAGAAGACTTTTCTTATATAACGTGCGATTCTGGGTATGCCTTTTTGAGATTAGGCGACAGTGTCGCAAGAAACTACGGTTCTGGCATGGCTCGGTTCCCCGAAATGGATCACAAGTGTTAAGGGCGCCAATCAATGACTTTTAAATATTTAAAGGGCGGGGTAAACGGCAATTCTTGTGGCTGCGATGCACATTTTCCTAAAGTCCATACGGTCTTAGAAGACACAGTGATTCTATGTGAGCATGATTTTATTTGGCGTCCAACTCACAGAGCTGACTATTCCGGTGATACTAACTATATGTGGTGCTGGATTACTAAAGAAAAGTACGATATCTTGACGGCAGCAGAGAGAATCAAAGAAGAAGCCAAGGCTAACCCGGCAACAGTAAATCAAGATAATTTGCAGAGTATTATAGTCTAAGGTGTTATTGTGAATCTAGAATATTTTATATTTCAACTTAAAGAAATCAAGCGTGAGGCTTTGTCAACAATCCCACCTTTGGCTGCCGCTACAATGATTATGGTCTGGATTTTTCTTATAATGTTTTGGTTGGAGTCTTACGGATATCGTTTAGACAACGTAGAGTTTCTACAGCCTTATATTTAAAGACTAGACTTTTTAATTGTCTTAGTGTATGCTGGTCATTATGCCTCGGGCAATCGGATTGCAGCAGAGACTTCTAATCTCAGCCTTTCGGGTTCGAATCCTGATCGGGGCGCTATAAAATAGCGATAAAGTCGACTCCAAGATTGTTGGGTTTGACAAACTAGCCGTTAATTCGGCAGAATTAGCCGTTGTAGTACAATTGAAAAGTGCGCTTCCCTCCTAAGGTTGAAATCTGGGTTTGAGTCCCAGCAATGGCACCACAAAATCTAATCACCTTGGCAAGCGAAACGCAAAAGAGTTCCAAAGTTTTCTTCTATTTGAGGTTGATTTTGGGACTCTTTTTGTGTATCATACAAGTCATGAACACTGAAGAAGATATTATTATTGATCAGATCAGATCAGATCAGATCAGATCAGATAAGATCAGATACGCTATTGAACAGCATATTGATGCTAATGGCAAGTTTGATTTTCAAGAAATTGAAATTCCTCAAGAGGCGCCTCATAGCGTCTACCCTGTGGGTTCAAGCATGTATGATCAGAGATCACACGTATACGATTATATTTACGCTTACGAGGTTGTTTATTGGGGAGGATCAACTCAAACTATCGGCGCTTGTGTTTACGTGAAGTTTGATGATGGATGTAGTGATCCTGATGAACTTATGTGGGCAAAACCCGTTAAGGCCGCATAAGAGAGAAATTATAGTATACCACCCTATTGGAATTGGTTAAAATATTATGCCAGAACAAACAATTAAATTCAGCGTCTCAGAGATTAGCAAAATTATTTATGTAGGTTTAGCTGCTCTTGGGTACGATGTGCCTGATGAGAGTAAAGACCTAAATATCTCATTCGATTACGCTACAGAAGATAGACCTGGTTCATTGTCATTACCTAGGTCGGTTCGCACCGTGTCGGTGTCTATGCCCATTGATGCTCCTGTTATTACAAAGAGCGAACCAATCGCTGACGAATCTCTCCCCAAAATACCTAAAACCAGAGAGTCGAAGCAGGATTACAGTCGTCGCAATCACCCAACAGAATATAGAGGATAAAGATCATGGGATGTTTTAGTTTTATGTGCAAAGAAACAGACGAAGCGATTCTTTCAACTTCGTTTGATGGCACGCCAGTTCATCTGTTCTTGCTTAAAGATGGTAAAGTGTTAGAACATATGTACGGAAATTACGATTCTTACGGCACTGTTTTTAGCAATAATCTTGATCCAAATGGCAATAGGATTAGATTTAAATGGAATATGGCCTGGCTGGACGTTTGTGATTTGATTAGCATTGGCGAAGGTCAAAGGCGCTTTAATCATCATACTGAATCTTGGGAACAATGGATTGAACCCAAGCCTGGCAATGGTATTGCCGCCATAAAGGCCACCCATTGGGAAATGGGCGATCCGTTCCCAACTGTGCAGAGTGAGGATGACCCTAATCAGGGCTGGGGCACTGACGACGAAGGTATGGGTGATACCAGAGATAATGTTCATCCTAGGGTTGATAAGCCGTTTCATGTTAAATATGCTTGACGGAAATCAAGATTGGGTCGAGGAATGGATCTACTCTATGATGACAATGAAGGGTGACGGCACCAAGCAATATCCTCACGTAATATCCCCCGCCATAACACAAGAATATTTATCTAGTCTGTCTGACTGGCAATTCGAAGTTAGGGTAAATAAATTTTTGTCTGAAATAATTGAAGTGTTTGAAGACCAAAATACCTCTGAAAAAAGAAGGATAGCTTAAGTTTTTCTTGACAAACATATATTGATCGAGTACAATCAACAAATACAACCAAGAATAGCTCAATGGTAGAGCGGCCCCCTGATCCGGGGTGTCAGTATGCCGAAGCAGCGCCTGTAGGGAAAGTACTGCCCAAGGGATAGCTGTGGAGGCGTCGTGGGACACAGGTTAATCACTGGATAGGTTCAATTCCCCCTTCTTGGACAATGAAGTTTTTTAAAGACAATCCAGATTATCTTTTGTTTATACTATTTTGCCTATGCGTATTTATTGCTGCGGTAATAGCAGGGCAGTCTTTCTAGTCGTGAAAATTATATTTGGCCAAAGACTAGGTCAACGAGATTGTATCTATCTTAGGCGCTGGTGTTTCATCACCAAATGGGGTTCCGTAAGACTGCACAAGTGGACGTACTCTGATGATCTTCGTCACCCGCATGACCATGCTTGGGACTTCTGGTCTATTGTCCTCAAAGGTCAGATAAGTGATCTGTCTGATGGAGAGTTAACCCTACGCAAGAGGTGGTCTATCAACAAGTATTCTGCTGAGCATAGGCACAGTGTAGTAGTAGATAAACCAGCTTGGACCCTGTTGTTAACTGGTCCTGAACGCAGGCCTAAGTGGGGCTTTTGGGTCAATGGTAAGTTCCGCAAGCGCAACAAGTACTTCTTTGAGTACGGTCATCATAATCCTTGTGAATAGCAAAATAATAGCAAATATTTATCATTAAGTCACAATGACTCATACCTGGCTATCCAAATCCATGGTGCCTGTGATTAACCCAAGGCAGCATAGATCCGCATAAGTAAGCTAATTATATCGTGATATATCACAGTCAAATAGACTCTCTGTATATCTATTTATTTTTAGGCATAGATATTCATTAAGCCCTATTCCCGCTGCTGATTACTTCCCACACTCGGCTTAGCTGGGGGTTTAGCTGATGATTGGGTTCAGTTACTGGTTTTATTTACTATGGTTGGTTACTGGCGTTATCTTAGCGGTTTAGACTGGCGTTTGTTCCTACCCTTAGAAATATAATATTTTAAGAACATTCTCTATACTTTTTATATCTCTTTGTTTAGCATGACATAAACTCTATCTTAGCCTGGGTAAGCTTGGTGACCCATAAGTTTGTGATCCTGGCCTAATCAAAGATGGGATTTTTTGAGCAGAGGATTCTTTTCCTACCGAGGTTTGGGCTTTTCCATAGTCAAGGGGCAATACCATAGAAGGTATTTTTCTAGAGAGCTTTATACCCCCCGTCAGAAAAAGTCTGACTCTTGGATGACAACGGCCGGTAATTTCAGTAGGAGGTTCAGGCTGGTATTTATAAAATACCTAGGTAGTTTGTTCCCCTCCGGGCGTTGCTTGAATGAGGAATTCCTACTGATCGGGACTCTTGAATCCAGACAGGGCAGCCTGGGCAATTGAGTTGAGTAACGAGTTTTGCGACTAGTCAGGTCGTAAAGGGTTGTTGCTGTGTCGGGCACTTCTGGGCAACTTACCATATTCATTGCCTTCTGCTCTTGTCACGCCAGGTTTGCGCTCGGTACCAACCGAGATGTCTATTATGTCTACGCTTTAGAGTATATCATATTGATCGGTAGCGAGCAATGAATGATATAAAATATTTAAATGTCTTAATCTATTTCTGAGATAATTTGTAGTCTCTAAGCTCCGATTCCCTCTTGGCTTTTATTTTTTCTTTTTTATTATTCAGCCGTTTTCTGTGAGCGTCCTTTGCTTTTGCGGTCGCTTTTCGTTCCGTTTGGCTTGGGGGCGGTGGTTTCCTGTACATCGAAGCTTTGGTTATTTGTTCTTGTATTTTATCTAACTGGTCGCCAGACAGTTCACTTTTACTATTTTTTACTAAATTATTGTCTATCCTTTCAGTCTTCTTCCCTTTGTGTTTGCGCATTTCAATGCTAGCCTCTTTCAATACTTGCTTCAGGGTGACAGTACTTACTCTATAGCTATTTAGTATTTGATCTTTGGTTTTCCTTTTGTTGACATAATCAATAACCATGTTGTACTTTTGATCTTCGCTCAGTTTATCTATAGGAATTTTGTTCTGATTCAATCTGCCTTGATGAGCAATAGGTATTTCAACGTTTATAACGTTTTTCTGTGAGTATGTGTTGATTAGGTTCCAGTAAGCGCTGTACTCAGCTCTGTGTAAATCAATAGGGTTTGAATTAACTAATTTTATAATAACTGGAATGTAAAATGTCTCTGGGTCGGCGTCTTCTGAGTGTGATTCGCAGGCCTTTTTGTATATAGCCTGCTTTCTGCTCAGTGCGCCGGAGCAGTCTTTGTATTCTTTCATTTCTTCAAGATGATTTATCAGTCTTTTTTTAGCTCCTTTTAGGGAGCCACTCATGCCCACATATCTCCCTACAGGAACGGAATTTTTATTTAACAGAACAAAGCTGTATATGATGCCCTTACTATCTAAAGATCCACTCCTTTTGGCTGACTCAAATTCTCTCCACGCTTGCTTTGTCCACCTAAGTTTTCCAAGTGAGACGCCATTCTTTCCAGGCGTAGCCAAATCGTCTATTTCAAATATACCCAAAGATTTGTATTCTGGCAAAGATTTATTTGCAGGCAAGCTGACTGGTTTGCTAGTTTTCCTGTTTGATTTATTTTTTTTAGAGCGATTAGATTTTTTGGCAACGTGTAAATCTGGATGAAATATAACCGTAGGCATCATCTTCCTGGCCGTGAAAGAATCTTCATTTTTATAGTGTTTCATATTTCCCATACACGCATTATAGCATTTCATTTACCAGAAATCCAGCCTTGGCCCTGGGAATCACCACGCTTAAATTCGTTCCGTTTAGCTTTCTCGTCTTCAATCTCTAACTCACGATGGCGCTTTCGCCCGAGAGGATAATCACGACGGTCGTCTCTTTTGAGTTCTCGGATCTTCTCTTTATTTCTAGTCTGGCGATTTACCTGACGACGGCGTCTACGAGTATTGTGATTGCGCATATGCCAGCTTTCCGTGAGTGTATCCAATCGAGCCTATATCTAATTCTAGCACATATGGCTTGACCACTCAGTCGTTATGTGCTAGTTTCACAAGTATGAACTTATATAAATCAAATCTAACAAAGCTACAAAAGATTTTTTTGTTTGTGCCGGGGACGCCAGTATATAACACTATCAGCTACACAGGCAGTAGTTCGGATAGCGACGAACCGCTTTACAAACGTGGGGTAGTGAATCAAATTCTTCCAAATGGTGGTGTTGAAGTCTTGTTGCCAAGTCAAGCGCCAAGTGTGTTCGCCTACACAGAAGATTGGAATATCTACAGGGTAGAAATTGATCCGCTTGGTAATGTTTTTGAAGATTCGCTGGAATCGTTTAAGTCACCCAGCGACTCTAGCGTAGGTAAGGGTGCTGAAAATAAATACCAAATCGAATACGCCTGTCTCCGCTATCAACACACTGGCGCAGACATTGTTGGAACTGGGCCAACGGTTTCGCTCGAAGCGGCCCAAAGTGATGTCTCTGATTGGCGTGCTGAGGGTTATGATGTAAATTTGGTATCTAGGACCTTGGGGCCGTGGGTTGTCATACCGTGGGTTGCCGTACCCAGAGACGATCTGTAATGGCTGTATATGTAGACGACATGTACAAATACCCGATTGGCGAGTTCGGGCGCATGAAGATGTCACACTTGATGGCTGACACAACCGAAGAGTTGTTAGCTATGGCCGATGCTATTGGTGTGGATAGAAAGTGGATTCAGTATCCAGGCACTAGAAAAGAGCACTTTGATATTGCGGTTTCTAAGCGCAGTAAAGCTATTAAGGCTGGGGCTGTTGAAGTCACCATGAGAAAGATAGCATTCTTCTGTAATGAATACGACGAGCGCACTAGAGAGGATCAATGGTGGGACTCTGGAACCTTAGATCGCAAAGAGCTTAGGGTGAGCCTCTTTGACAGCGGAGATGCAAGCAGCGAGGGTAAGAGCAATGACAATACCTACAATGGGGCATAAAGCAGAATGGCTAGAGCGCCAGTATGTCTATGCAAATAAAGATTTTAAAGGCTTAACTCAAGATCAGGTTAACTGCCTAGAAGTTCTAGGAGTAACGGTCTCGGGGCTTTACAACCTACATATTGTCGGCAGAAATAATATGGAGACGCTTGGCTTCAACTGGTCCAATGACAAAAAGCGACTAGATGTTTCTTTCTTTGGTTCCATGGCTACGTTTGATTCTTCATCTTTGACTGCTATGATTGTTGAGGCACACAAACGCCACGTCCGTGTTGAGATATCTCCAAGAACCGTAATGATTGAAGATGAAGATGTTGAAGATCCAATCATGGATTACGATTGCGATCACGAAGAGTGGGGTTGGGGTTCATGTGAATGCTCGGTTCATCCTCGGGCAGTTATAAACATTGGGCTTAATGCTAGAATTCCTTATGAACCAAACAGCGCAAAAAACAACTATTGGCAGTACCATCCTGGTGTTGAAAAATTAATAGAACTAACCGGAAGCAGTGACAATCATGAATGAAACAATCATGAATGAAACAACCATGAATAAGTCGGAGCTAAAATTGTTCGACGGAGCGCTGATGTTCCATCCCGAAATAGGAGCTGGTATGATGTTTTTGTGGTGTCACCACGAAGACCCAGAAACACCTGACGAGTACATGCTCACGCACCGTGGAGGCTACTCAAGTCCTCTTGACGAGGGCTGGTCTATGGTTGGTCATGATGGGTTTGCTCCTAAAGACGCACAGCTTGTGTGGATGAGCAAAGCTAAGGTAGACTTATATGAAGCAGTGAGCACTAGAGAAGATAAGATTGAGTCGACGCTTCAGCTTGATGCAGACGAGCATGTGCGGCTCAACCCAATTCAGCAGCCCGCAAAAACTCAGCCAGAGTGTCGGCAATCAAGATGAGTGATGATAATCAATGGGTCAAGCAAATGGCTTACGCCGAGATAGTTAATGATATAAACACTATCGGGAATCCCAAAACCGGAAAATACCTTACTTGGGAAGAGGCGGCGGCGGCTTTGGCTAAATCACTGGAAGAGCAAAAAGTAAAGTAACCAACAGATATTTGAGAGACTGTGAGATGGATCGCCTTTCTGTACTTAATAGAGAATTGTTTTTCAAAGTAAAAAGACTGCAGTCAATAGTTGATAAATACGAAAGCGACAAGACGGAAAGCGATAAAGCAGTATGATTTCACTCAATAATCCAAGCTCGATTCAAGAAAGACAATTGTTCAATGAGTCTATGGACGAGTTGATGAGCCAAATCCCCACCTTCTCTTTCAAGCATTTGATCCGTGATTGGCTCGTGGAGAACGTAGGATTACTTCGCATAGATTCGACAAACTTTATCGATGGCGATTGTATGAAACCGGCCACAGAGATTGATGTGAACAATGCCTGTTCGGCCATTAAAATGTTCCAGGCAGAAGTAAGCGAATTAGTTTTTGATCTTAGTGATATTGTGGCAATGGCTGACGATATGGAAAGAAATCTCAGTAAAATATATGAGGATAAGTAAATGAATAATGGTGATGGTAATGGTAAATAGTAATGGTGGCAGCGACGCTGAGCCAAATAAAGATTATGAGAGTATTAATCTTCCCAAAGAGCTAGTTAAATCGTTACTGCATAGAAAAGCAATGGAAATTAGTGTTGGTTTTGCTGATGGCGCTCATCGCTCGTGGGGAGCGATTGAAATATTCAACATTCAATCTAGCAACCCAAAACCTCTGAGGCTGGTACTCAAACCTCTTATGTGGGTAGAAGACGATGGGCCTATGTTCTTCAGCATAGGCAACACGCAAAAAAGGAGAAAGATTTTTATTTGGAAAGAATTAATAAACGCTAAAGAGGGTTCAGAAAAAAATTTTATAGGAATGGTCTATGTAGATACAAACTGGTTCCCTGTTCGCATTAGCGATGAAGAAGAGTTTAGATTGACTAGCGATAGTCGCCATAGTGAAAGTTTGTACGAAGAGCTGGGCTTGACGGATGACACCGTCGCTGCAGTGCAAAGGAGACTGCGCCTAGTTGACGATTGATATGACCCTTCGGGTGGAATACCCTTCGGGTTGCATTTTTGGCCAAATTAAGATAGAGTAACGCATATGGAAAACGAATCAGAAACATCTAGCAAGGAAGATCAAGTAGACCAGTGGTCTCATCTGAAGCCTGGCGACAAAGTCATCAGATTGAACCGTAATGATGTACGCGTTATTGAGGTTGAGCGCCTTACCAAGACTCAGATTGTAACTGCCCATGAAAAGTGGAGTCGCAGGCGCGACGGATCGCTTGTTGGCGGTGGCGAGTGGAATGCTGTCAATATTAAGTTGATTGATGACCCTTATGCGCTCATCGCGCTGAGTAAATCCAGGGCCAATAACCGCAGACGTAACGTGGCCGCTAAGGTAAAAGAATTCAACGATGACCAAATCAACGAGTTGTGGCCAGCATTCCTGGCAGTGTACAATCAGTAGCCAGATACCAGCAGTCAACCCTGATAGCCAACCTAACAAAAAAATAATGGAAGAAACAAATATGAACGGATGCAATTATGGACGAAATGATTACTAGTTATAATCTAGCTATTCGTGAAGCCACTCTAAGGCTTAACAAAGCAGCAGATTGTATAATCGAACTCACTGATGATCTTGTTCTAGAGCGAGTAAAGAGCAATAGGCTTGCCCGTGAGCTAGAGAGACTTCAACTAGAAAAGACAACACCCGGCGTGTTGTATGTCCCTACTGATAATTTCCCACACACTGAACGCGTCAGGGTTGGTATTGACATAAGGCCGAGTCCTGAAGGTGATGGCTCTGATGTAAGGCTTTCCGTTCAGATTTCTGACGGCGGGGGGTTTGAGACCGAATTAATGCCTTATGAAATCGAGCTTACAATGGTGTCGGGCACTGAGTCGTGGAAGCCTGTTACGGCTACCGAATATAACGGCGAATGGAGAAAGTAATGAAAGTAATGGATAAAGCAATGGATAAAGTAATGGAGAAAGAAATAAAAGACGATAATTTAAATAAAGATTACCCATTCATTCCGGGCCAGTCAGTGCTTTGCCTCGGCATGGAATGGATTTATCTAGGCGCTATGCGTAAGTTTAGCGATGCTCATTTTTTCATGAGCGAGGACGGCAATATCCAAAGAGGTAATTTGTTTGATAATGTTGCGACAACGGTGCCTCATTTCTGGGCTAAGAGCGCGTACAATAAGTGGCTTCATCGTCAAGATATTGTAGACCCTAGGAGTGTGCCGCCAGCTATTGCAGCGCCAGCTACTGCAGCGCCAGCTACTGCAGCGCCAGCTACTGCAGCGCCAGCAGGCACCAAGTGGGTGCTTATGGACATTCTTTGCGTTGAAAAGATAAAAGAGTACGCTTTAAAGGAGTGCGGGGCCTACCCAGTCGATTCCGAAAGATTTGTCGAACTAAATCCCGTTAGGCCAATCATAGAACCAGGCATGTGGGTCAGAGAGTCTGATGATCGCGATACGATTCATTGTTCTGAATCCTATTGGCTTGAAAGAGCCATCAAGACCGACAACGGGCTTGGGTGGATTGCTTGGTATTACAATCCCTGTTATGAGTCAGAGCTTCCTTGGAGGGTGATTCTTATTTCAGATACATATATAGATCTTGTCCCCACTGAGCCTCACCCTAAGGCGGCTGAGCTTTACGAAATTATTGGTGCTGGTCCGGATGGAGATACGTCATGGTAGATAATAGAAGCGCAATGAAAGCGAGAGAAGCGGAATGAAAGCAAGGGAAACGCAATGAAGACAATGAGAATTAATTATCTAGTTCAGTGTCAAGACACCTTTGAGGTTCCTGATGATTGGGAATACGAAGGTGATATTAGTTCTATCCTAGAATATACCGATTTACCATTTGTCAATGGCGATCTATATGATTGGGAAAGCCCAATAGAGATTTAATTATGAGAACTATTAACAGGCAGACACTAACCAAGATGCCACCTAAGCCCAAAGCTAAGCCGGACTGGATGCAGAAGCAAGCAGCAGAGAGTCCAACTGGTTGTGTGGGCTGTGATATAAGAGACCAGAGAAATACAAATCTCAAGAATAAGAACAAAGTACTTGGCCAAGAAATAAACGATATGCAGAATCGGATTTCTAGGCTGAAAGAACTGCTTCACGAGCCTGATGTTGAACTCAACAAAGACTCCAAGGCAGAACTTTCTGAGGAGGTGCTTCGCCTTAAGGCGGAGAACGCTAGTCTCCAGAGAAAGATAAGTCGTTTTACCAAGCATCAGATTCGTAACGACCTAGTTGCTCAGCGCCAAACCAAAACTGAAAGATTGGCCAACAAGGGGGCCAATGCTCTAAGAAATATTATTCGCAGTGATGGATTTGCGTATACTTTTAGCCAAGATATCTTTGACATGCTGAACATTGTTAA
>Ga0209187_1002011_pt1 | contig 20775 bp, 24 predicted proteins | sample BantaG_FD_187430 | JGI IMG/M metagenome (GOLD analysis project Ga0209187, IMG submission 187430) | Marine algal microbial communities from Bantry Bay, Ireland - BantryBay_4 metaG (SPAdes) (version 2) | ecosystem: Host-associated > Algae > Red algae > Unclassified | place: Bantry Bay, Ireland...
ATTAGGGTCATAGCCTCTTTTAGGCTTAAAAGAACGCCCATGACCTCTTTGGTCAAAAGTAAGGATTTGAGCCTTTGTTTCAAAAGACTTTGCAATGCGATTCCAATTGACCCCAGAACCCATTAAGCCATGCAAAAACACTAAATAGTTTTGAGAACTAAAATTACCTGAAACTTTGTAATGAAAGTTTTGTAAATACTCCATAACACCTCACATATTAGGCTCTAGGCTCAGTTAAATAAATTATCAGCAAACCATAGATAAAGAACTTTGCCATTAGCACAGAACAATGTCATTATTAGATGCATATTATGACTTCTGAAGATACTCCTCGCCTTGCGCCCAAATGGATCAACCACCACGCCATAAAAGTTGTCGAGACCTTACAAAAAAAAGGTTTCACCAGCTATATTGTTGGCGGCTGCGTTAGAGACCTCCTCGTAGGGATTATACCTAAAGACTTTGATTTAGTCACAAACGCAAAACCTCGACAAATTAAAAAGTGTATTTCTAATGCATTTATTATTGGCCGTCGCTTTAGATTGGTACTTGTTAAACGTGGAGAATTACAAATTGAGGTGGCCACATTTAGAAGAAACAAAAATGAAGGTGATATCGATGAGGTTGATCTTGAAGGTGAACCTATTAAAGTCGGAGACAACTACTTCGGCAGCCCAGAAGAAGATGCCTCGAGGCGTGACTTCACAGTTAATGCCCTTTTATACAACCCTGCTGATGGCAAAGTTATTGATTATTGTAACGGACTACCGGACCTCAAAAACAGAGTTATTCGCATAATTGGCGACCCTCAAGCAAGAATCGTGGAAGACTCCGTTAGAATATTTAGAGCCATTAGGCTCTCACATAAATTAAATTTCTCTATTGAGTCTGAATTAAAAAAAGCTATCTGTAAAAATTCAAAAGTAATAGAATCTGCTGTTTTACCAAGACGACGTGAAGAGTTTCTAAAGTTTTTAAAATTAAAAAACCCATCTGCTGCCTTTCTAGAAGCTAAAGATTTAGGAATACTCCAATACGTAGCTCCACTTATTAATGAGGCTCTTGATAATAATGAGTTTGTCCATAGGCTCAGAGAAAAGCCTGAGGTTTTAAATCATAAATCGCCAAGCCAATTATTTTCTTTTTTAATATGGGCTTATTACCGTAGCCAAGTCAGTGCTAGCACATATGCTCCTTGTAAAAGTAAACAACTCTTAGAAGATGAAAAGCTTAAAAGCCTAATGAGAGATGAGCTTGGAATGTTTAACTATGAACAAATGCGTTGCTGCCGAGCTTTACAACTACAAACTGAACTTCCAGAAGTAGTTAAAGCTCCCAAAGAAAAACAAAAAGTTATTATTCAAAAAAAATACTTTCATATTGCTTTAATGTACGCAAAGCTCGACGTCAGTCTATCTGCTAAAGAGTTCACTTTCTTACAAAAATTTGTGCCTAACGAGAAATAAACCAGTGAACACTAGACCTTTGTATTAAATTATACTAATATTTCCTTATCTTATTATGTAATTATGACGATAATAATTTGTAACAAAGGATAATTATGAGCCCATCATTTTGGCAAATTTTAATAGTAGGTGTAATTGTATTAGTTGTTTTTGGGCCAAAAAGAATTCCAGAAATTGGAAAATCTTTAGGTAAAGCAATTAATGGTTTTAAAAAAGGCATTACTTCCGACGATGAAATCGACGTCACTAATACTGCCGAGAAATCTAAAGATCAGATTAAAAATAAAGATAAAGATAAAGATAAAGATAAAGCCTAATACAGCTACTGTCGAATAACTGAAATCACTTCTAATTTTATTTATATAAAATCCGTTCTATTATTAAAAAATCTAACCTTATTTATCGTCCTACTTTCACCCAGGGCTAAGCGGAGGGCCTACTTCGCACAAAGCTCAAGCTTTACACAATATAAAATTTTTTGCTCAACCTCTGAGCGTCGGACTACATGACTTTACTTGCATGCTTGCATTTACCAATGACTGATCAAGAGCATCACCCACCTTTTGAGTCTCCCCACTTTTCAAAAGGTGCTAACCATTAAGTTTTAAACCAGGGACTGAGCCGCATCAGCAATGCTTGCTGAATCCATTTTATGTTTAGAATATAACTCAATAGCGCTGTAAGCACTTTGGCCGTATTGCCCATCTACACCTAATGACTTAATTTTAAAATCAACCCCATCTCTTGCTAATGCATGACATAAAACAGACCCCAATCCGCCATTAACTTGGTGGTCTTCGACTGTAACTAAGTTACCATTAGTTTTTGCTAAGGACTCTATTAGTAAACGAACATCTGGGTTATTAATTATTAATGGGTTAATTATAACTGAACCCACTGATTTTTTTGCGAGCTCTACTTGTGCTATAAGTGCTTGATGTAATAAAGGGCCCGCGGCAACAATTGTTACAGACTTATCAAATTTATCTGAGTTATCCCAAACCACTTGTGAACTATTAAGTTTAGCTGAGTTCGTAGTTACTGATGGTACAAAAGTTTCTCTACCTAAAAAGAAAATATAAGTTTTTGGTGTTTTACCAGCTTTTCGATCAGCACTAAATTGATCAACAGCCTGTGAGATTAAACTTTCAGCATCTGAACTAGTGGCTAAGCAATACACTTCTGTGTTTGGCAGTGAACAAGTCATTGAAAAATAATTTAAAGCCTGATGACTGGCTCCGTCAGCTGCATCTTGAAAACCGGCATGAGAGAACACTGCAATCATTGGAGCTTGTGATAAATTAGCCATTAAAAATGGTAAGGCACCTTTAGTTACACCAAACTGTGAAAACGTATCTACAACTGGAATATACCCTGACTTTGAAAGCCCCGCTGCAACACTCACCATATTAGATTCAGCAACACCCACATCAATAAAACTATCAGGATATGCTTTTTGAAAAGCGGCCAGCCCAGTAGAGCCTGGTAAATCACTTGTTACAGAAACTATTGGCAAGCCCTCTTTGCGCTTATTTATAAATGCGTTAGCAACACCTACTTGAACTTTTTCTTTTTTTACAGAGCTATTTGATGAGGGTTTAGATTTTTGTAATTCAACTAGCTCACTTTGCCAATCGACAAACTCTTTCGGCACGTCTTCATTTTTATAAATTTCTTCTATAAAAGCTTTTAGATCATCAGCCTTTTTTAATGGAAAACCATGACCACCGGAAGCTGCTTTTTCAGTACTCTCGACTCCAAAACCTTTTATTGTGTGAGCCCAAATAGCTATTGGTTTTTTTGGATCTTTTTTTACTTTAGAAACGGCTGACTCAAATGTGCTCACACACTTTTGTAAATCATGCCCCTCTTTTAATTCTATTACATCCCACCCTAACTCTTTAAGTGAGCTAAATGTCTTTTTCATTGAAAAGCTTTGCTCATCAATACGCCCTGACAACTTTGTATTGTTATCGCTAATCACCATTATAAATGGCGCCATTTGACCTTTGGCAGCTAGGCCTGGAATGGCAGCAAAAGCCTCTTTAGCCTCCCCTTCCATTGATGCCCCATCTGAAATAGTCGTTACAGTAACTCTGTCTTTACCTGATAGGCCGTCGGCCAATGCTAACCCCTGCGCTTGAGAAATACTTGAACCTAGTGGGCCGTTACTTAAGTAAACCCCTTGTGGAAATAAATGGGATTCACCGTGTCCAGTGAGTGGACTTTTGATTGAACGAAAGCCCTTTAAACTCTGAATATTTAAATCAGCAAAGCCATAGTTAGCTTTTAAAGCGTAAAATACATTTTCGCAGTGACCGGCATCATTCACTAAATGATAACTTTCATACCAGTTTTCACCAAGTTTTTGACCATTGTGGAAGGCCACACCATAAATTGCTGAAACCAGCTCCGAGAAAGCTGAAGGACCACCCCAATGAGAGGCTGCACCACCGATAGTGGCCTGCATATCCATTAAAGCAACCATAGCTCTTAAAGCTTTAGGGTCAGAAAATTCGACATCATCACCGAATGCTAACTTAACCGGCTTTGAAAATAGTAAGTTTTTAGAAGGGGTTGGCGCTAATGGGTTTTTTACATTTAAGGGGACTAACTTGCTCATGGGCTTCTCCTATTGGGCTATTAAGAGTTCTTTAATGGGATTGGTATAAGAACTAACACAGTTTAATTTAAGGAACTATGTGATTATTCTCTTTTTACTTATTATTCGCGGCACAGGGTATTATCAACCTTAGTAGTTGAAAACTATGAACTAATTTAATATTCTACGATGCATGAACCTTAAATATTTACCAAAAATCGAACTGCATCGCCACTTAGAACTGTCTGTAAGACACTCAACTATAAAAGCCTTAGCTCCTAAAATTGGAGTCAATGTAGACACGGAAGAGGATTTTGCAAATAATTTTTTAATCACTGAGCCCATGAAAGATTTAGGCTCAGTACTTAATAAGTTTTTAGACACACAAAAACTATTTTTTACAGAAGATATTATTGAACAAATTAGTTACGAAATTTGCGAAGACGCTTTTAACGAAGGCATTAAAATTTTAGAGCTCCGCTATGCACCTACCTTTTTAGTTATGGGGCATGACAAAATAAACTTTGAGCAAGCTCACCTTGCTATTGTCCGCGGCATCAAAAGGGCCGAGAAAGACTTTAAAATGGCCGTGGGGCTTCTTTGCATTATTCAACGAATTTCACCACTAGATGTGGCTGAATCCGTCACTGACTTTGCCATCGACCATAAAGACACTTTTATAGGTTTAGACTTGGCAGACAATGAAGAGGGCTTTGATTCTAAACCTTTTTCAAGCTTTTTCATGCGTGCTAAGAAAGCCGGACTTGGAATCACTGTGCATGCCGGAGAGTCTGATGTGCCCAATGCTCCCAGGTACATATTAGAAGCTATAGAACATTTAGGAGCAACACGCATCGGACATGGAGTTCAGTGTTACCGTGATGAGTCGGTGATTAAGCAATTGATTGATCAAAAAATACCTTTAGAGCTTTGCCCAACAAGTAACTGGCTCACCGGCGCTATTAAAGACAAAAACAACCATCCGTTTAAATCTTTAATGGACAAAGGTATCTTAACGACTATCAGCTCTGATGACCCTGGTATTTTTAATATTGATCTCACACATGAATATGAACTTTTACAAAATAAATATGGCCTAACAGAGCAAGACTTTCAAAAATGTAATAAAATTGCTTTTGATCATAGTTTTATTCCATTAGATAAAAAAATGGCAGTTTGGATATAGCTTATGTTAGTTAGAACTTTTTTTTCATTTAGTTACGATAGTGATATAAAGTCTTTGCCTGGATTTGTTAAAGGTGGAAGAGATAAAGTTCCTAAAGAATTAAGTGACTATCAAAGTGGGCTCATTTCACGCTGGGCTGAAAAGGCCATTAAAGAGCATATTGAGGCTGTCGCTACAAAAGCTAAAAATAACTTAGATATTTCAGCCAGAAACTTTAAATCCCCCTCTTATCATACGGGTACCGGTGGTTTTGAATGCCAGTACTTTAAATACGACTTTAGCGTTACCCAATCAGAAGAAGACTTCAGCCAATGTATTTTCACTGGTGTACTAGAGGTTGACCATATTGATCGTTTTAATGAAGTTAAAGATGTTATTGATAGTTGTTTTGAATTTACATTTGAAAATATCTCCTATAGCCTCCCTGAGGGTAAAAAAGACTTAAAAGAGCTTATTTATACACTCGATGATAATAAAAAAATATTAAGTGCTACATTTGATTTTTCCTATGAAAATGACTTCTCAAGCTTTGAGTTAATTCACAAAGAAAAAGGAAGAACAATATCAGTTAACAACAAAGAGGTTGATATAAGTTTTAATTCCTCTGAATCTATCCCAGATATGATTCTAGCTCTGCAGGAAGCTAATGAAAATATTTTCCAGGTAGGATCGAAGGAACAACAATTACTAACTGATGGTTAGAGCTAATCACCTAGTTTTCTGCTAAATACGTATCACTTTAATCCTATTCACTACTATTTAAAATCTCAAACATACGGTGCTCGAGCTTCGCCCTCCGCTCCGAACTCGTTTTAAATAGTAGTGAATAGAATTAAAGCGAATATTTTATTATTTAATTTTTTTAACTTTTTTGAATAAAAGTAACACTACAAAACCAACCACAGCTATATAAAAACCTACTTTTAATAAAAAGCTTATAGCGGACCAGTCGACCTCTGCTACATTTACCATATTTGATAGTATCAATAAGGTCATGCCGTAACCAAAGCGGCCTACCAGGCTGTTAATAGACATATAAGTGGCTCGTTCGCTATCTTTAATTAAAGGTGAAATCTCGGCCACTAATGGCGAGCCTGACATTGCCGAAGGTATAGACCTCATTAGTATTAGCAGTAACACCCAAGACGATAAGAAGTAACTCATGCCAAATAAAATCGCAGCGTTTACAACGATGGTAAGTAAAATTACATTAGTAAAACCAATTATATTTTTTAACTTTATACTATTTCCAGCGAAAAAAGCGGCTATAAAAATTGCTGCTGAGGCGACAATACCCGTAAATAAAGGGGTTTCATTGAAGCTAGCTGTTTTATATAAATCTAGTAAATCAATATACTTTTGAAAGTACTCATAGGGGAAATGAGTTACAATAGTAAAGAAGAACACAAAAACAGTAACCCATAATAACTTTGGCACCTTCCAATAGTTAAAACTAATTTTTAACTGATCAATAAAAGTATTAGTACTTTTTGATTCGGCGTTAATTTCTTTAAATTGAAGAACTAAAATTAAAGCTCCAATTGATAAAACTAAACTTAAACCATAACCATACTCAATGGCGTACACACCTAATACTCCCGCTAATAACTGCGAAAAGGCCCTGAAAAACATGGCATTTTTAGTGAGAGAAGCTTCCATTTGACCGTAGTTGTCTTTAAATTTAGTTCTTTTAACAGACTCATAGTAAAATGATTTATCCGTACCGGAGGCAAAAGTAAAAGAGGCTGCAAAAAACAACTGCGCCGTAGCCAAAACCGCAAAGCTATCACCCCAGAAAAATAAACCATAAGTAGCCATTTGGGCTAAGGTGGCAATAATTAAGGTCGGTTTTCTACCAATACGATCTGAAAAATAACCTGATGGAACTTCCAACAAAACCGCAGCTAAATAGTATATAGCTTCAAGAAGTAAAACTTCCTCAATAGGTAAGTGTTTTAAAAAATATAAAAAGAATATAGACGCCCAAGCGTAAGATCTAAATAAAATAAAAAACCAAGGGTATAACTTTAAATTTTTATTAATATTATCAGTTGAGGCCATATTCATTAATTATTTATCACATATAAATTTAGGTTTAATTTTCCAAGAAGGCTCACACATACTTAACCACTCCCCATTTAAATAATGGGCGTAACCAAAGATCCATTTCACTGACTTTACTTCCTTAGACATTTTAATTTCGTTGGGGTAAACATCAGGTTGTTCACCATTAACATAAAAACACCAACCATAAGCTCTCATTTCACTTCGCGATAAAATTTCAAGAGCGGACTCACCCACTGGCGTCCCATTAATACTATCAATTTTGTTTTCCGTACCTATGTACTCAAGTTTACTTTTACTTAATTGATCAATTGTAAGCTGACCAATATTTTTAAAACTGAGTGGCACAGTATGTGAAGTAAAAATTGGTTTTTCAGCACAAGGACCTACAACACTAAAACTAGCTGAACTAGCAAAGCTAGATACTAGTAATAAAATAACTGAGATACCTAAAACAATTTGCTTCATGAACTTCTCTCCTTAAGGTTTTGGCCTAACATACCTGAATGCTCTGTGATTATCCACCACATTATATTAGACCGTAGTCATCTGCGTAAAACGCTTAAGTTGTTAATATTACATACCTTTAAATAGACTGCCTCACTGCTGTCCGGTGGATTACTGAATAAAAACAAAAGGTTGCCAGCCCTTAGTAAGTAAAATTTAATATTTTTGCAAAAAGAAAAAAATCACCACCAAGGACGGCTGGCATGCAAAAATATCTCAAGAATTTATCTTTATATCAACATATAGATCGTAAAAATTTTGATGCGTTAGTAAAAAAATGGAATATGGACAAAGGTGTCACAAAGTTTAAAACTTGGGAGCTGACTTGTGCCCTTGTTACTAGCTTCGTTTTAAAACTATCTTCATACAGAGAGGTTGAACTTTCTTTAGGTATTGCTCGTTCTACCTTCTCAGACTCCCTGATTAAAAGAAGTTATGGTTTTTATCATGATCTTTGTGATCAAGTTTTACTCGATATCTATAAACATACTTTTTCCAGGAAAATTAAAAAAGCAGTTCGCGAGATTTTAGCTATTGACTCTTCTGAAATCCAAGTTCATGGCAGTCTTTTTTCAATACCTTTTTGGAAGAAAAAATTTTGTTCTGGTAACCAGGCTGCAGCAAAACTACACGTCGTTTGGAATGTTTGCGGTGAGTGGGTTGAAGACTTTCTAATAACACCAGGTAGAAAAAATGATTCCCCTGTTGCGTCTTTACTAAAGCTACTTTCAGGAAAAACCTATGTTTTTGACAGAGCCTATAATGATCTTTCCTTTTGGTATAAGATAACCTGTGCGGGTTCGCATTTCGTAACTCGATTAAAAAATGTTCCCCGTAATAAAATGAAGTTAGCAATTGCAAAAACAAAAAATTCAAAACGTTGTAGAATATTATATGATGGAATTTATAAGCCTCAAAAAACTACTTTGTTACGTCACTCTCATGTTCCAAAAGATATTGAATTTCGTCATATTATTTATCGCGACCCTGAAACAAAAAAGATCTTTCATTTTGTAACTTCAGACTTTAAAGCATCAGCTACTGAGATTGCTGGTATTTACAAAAAACGATGGGCTGTTGAGCTACTTTTTAAGTGGTTAAAAGGGCATCTTAATATTAGGTATCTTGCTTCAAGATCAGTGAATGCTGTAAAAACTCAATTAGCTATTTCCATTTTAGTTCAGTTATTGTTACAACTTAAAAAACTCAAAGAAAACTTTTCAGGAACTTTATGGGAGCTACTTCGCTTGATAAGGTCTGCATTAATTCAAGTAAGTCTGCAACAGAGCACTTCTCCAGGTGATTGTCGCTGGGAATCATTTACAGGAGAGGAGTTAACAATATGATATTATTACAATTCTACCGGACAGCAGTGAACGGTATTACGGACAACCTTTCGTATTTAACGTTTTTTCCTGGATCCAGTAGTTTTTTTACGAGTTACACGCTTCTTTTTTACTGGTTTAGCTGTAGTTTTTGTTCTGGTAGTTTTCTTGCGGCCTGAAATAGACGCTTTTTTAGAGCTTACTTTTTTAGATCTAGATGGAGACCTATCAGGTGCGGCTTTAGTTTTATTTACTGCAGGCTTTATTGATGTAAATATTTTATTAACTTGAAACTCATTTAGCTGAGCATAAGTTCCTGATTTTAAATTTGATAACTTTAATTGCCCAATGGATACACGCTTAAGTTTTCTAACGTCAAAACCTATTTTTTCAAACATTTTTTTAATCTGTCGGTTTTTACCTTCAGTGATTGCAATTCTTACCCAATCATATTTTTTAGAAGTTTGGCCTTTAATTTTTTCAGCAAATACAGCCTTTACTCGCCCACCAACTATAGACACTCCACTTTCTAATTTTTTTAATTGAGCTTGAGTCGGAGAACCACTTAGCTTAGCTAAGTAGACCTTAGGCACTTCAGAACTCGGGTGAGTTACCTTTTGTGAGAACTCACCGTCATTTGTTAATAGCAACAAACCTTCAGTATCCCAATCTAATCGACCCACTGGAAATAAGCGTTTGTTTTTCATTTTCTTTAAAAAGTCGGCAATACAAGGGCGACCTTCAGGGTCACTCATTGTAGTTAATACGTTCTTAGGTTTGTTAAAAATAAAATATACTTTGCTGCTGCTTAAATTAATCGGCTTACCTTTAACTGTAATTTTATCTTTATTTGGGTCAATTTTAATACCTAGCTCATACGTAGTTTTGCCATTTATTTTAACAGACCCTGAGTCAATGAGCTCATCGGCTTTACGACGACTGGTTACACCAGACTGTGAAATATACTTATTTAATCTTATTAATTTTGAAGGTGATTCTGCGATTGTTCTACCCATTGTACTTCCGCCTGTATGGTTCTTTCCAATTCTAATAGTTTATATTTGAGGTAGTTGTCATCATCAAAAACATACTTTAGTGCCAAATAGGCTGATTTTATGGCTTTTTTAGCAAATACTAGTGATTCTGGCTGCTTTAGCTTCAAAGCATCCACAGCTTTATCGATATTCCCACATAACTGAGTGTAAAAAGGATCTGATGATAGGTCTATAAAGTGCTTTTCTATGGATTTCAGTGGGTAAAATAACGTGCACTCATGATTTAAAGGGCAAGATAGCTTTTCTTTGAGTTGAAAATTTTTATTACTTATAGCAAAACCTAGAACTCTATCTTCTAAACTTTTAAAAGAGTAAAAGGTACCGCTAACTAATAGCTTTTGAAATTTACTCGGTTGAAACTCCATATGTGAATTATAAAATAACCTTGATACAGGGCTCAATGAATTCAAAGCCCCTTTTACTACTTTTGCGCGGTTACTGTAAATTCTTACTTCAAGATTATTTAGCTTATCTAATATTAATGCCATAACTTGATTGCCAACTAAGTTTTTTAATTTAATTTTTTTATTTTCATTAATTTTTTGTTTTTTAATATGCTTACTGACAATAGTCATAAGATCTATTGAGTTTTCAATAGAAATCACCTGCTCGTCAAAACTCTTTTTAAACCTGGCAATATCAATTTCACCCGGATGCTTTTGATAAAAACTATCAAGTTGAATTTTAAAAGCATTGAATAAAGCTTCTTTTTTGTTAAGCCAATATTCGCTTTGGCTAGTGAAGTTTACAAACTCTGCTAATAGGCTTTGATTCAGTAATTGATTTTGATCAAAACCATATAAGCTTAAAAAGTTATGAATGTACAACAATTCACCACTCATTTTTTCAGGAGTTAGTTTTATATGCTTAAGAAATAAACCGATACTTGCCATACACTATTAGTAAATTAGATTTAAACCGCCACGTCTATAAAATAATGCTTAAATATCTAAAAAAATGGAGTTTTATTTGGATGTGTTGACAATTTATCTGGTTAGTTAATGGCTTAGTTAGGCTCATATTTGATTTTAAATTTATAAAATTAAACCGGAACTGTGGCCTGAGCCACCTTGAGGATTTAATTTAATAAATTTAAAAACAAAGATGAGTCTAAATGACTAGATGAATTATCAATACATCCAAGACTTTCTGTACTTTTTTACGCAGCCTGTGGTAAAATTTTGCTTGGTAACTACTGGGGGGACGGATATGTCTAGGCAATTAAATAAAGACCTTTTTGAAGAGCAAGTTTCTATTCAGCCTTTTTTAAATAAAAAAAATGAATCTCCTGAACTTTTAGTACAAGATTTAGTTTACCAAGTTAAAGTTTTAAACCGCAAAATTGTGGAACTTACTAATAATCAAAGAGCTACAGAACAGCGTATCCCTAAACTTGAAAAATCAATGAAAGATTTATTTTCTAAATCACAAAATAATATTCAGCGCTTAGAAACAGCTGTAAAGGGAAGTTTACAAAGCTTTATGAATAAATTTTCAAGATTAAGCACCAAGGTGACTGAAAAAAGTCTAAGTGAAAATAGAGTTCAAGAGATTGTGGATCGCCACAATATGGTTTTACAACAATATAATTTGCGCCTTAATAAACTACAAAGAGTAATTTCAGAACAAGAGCTTAAACTAATGAACTATGATGCCACTTTAAAACAGCTGCAAAAGAAACATTACTTATAATTTAACTCAGGGCAATCTCATACCTGCCATAGATTGCTTGCAGGCCCTTCGACTAGGTTTAATAACATATAATCTATAAAAAGTGGGTTACTTCTTAGGTTTTTTTATACCATTTTGATAATCCCTATTTTACCGCTCAAGACTGATACATTAAAGTGGAAATAACTATCAACTAATACTCTTCTCACTACAAACTACTAGAAACTGGTAAAATAGACTCTATAGCCTAACTCAATGCTAATATGGAGGCCTGATTGCTTAGTAAACAATTATTTTTTTTAAAGACCATAATACTTATTTACCTAGTCTCAATGAGTACTAGTGTTTACGCATTAGACTTAGGCTTTGATTACGAAGAATCTGACAAGAAAAAACATATGGTAGCTACTACCGTGTTATCTACAGGTACCTACTTAATTTTAAGAGAAAATAAAATGAGTCGATTTAAGGCTGGTGCTCTAGCATTTATCTTCACAATGGCTATGGCTTATGTAAAAGAAGATTACTTTGATGAAATATACAGTGATGATGACATGAGAGCAAATGCTGTAGGCAGCGCTGCTGGAGTTATTATACCTATTGTATTTACGTTTTAATATTCCTTTAGAGCATTTGCGCTCCGCCTAGCCACTACACTCCAAAATTTTATTTATATCATCTACGACAAAGCTTCGTATTATTTTGGGCTTATTATTTTAAAATCTAAAATTAATTATATATTGTTCGCGCGCAGTTCTGCCCGAAGGGCAGCTGTTTGAGCACGAGCAATACTATAATTTATTTTAGATTTTAATGTTGATCACTCTAACGTGAGCAAAGCTCACTACGGGCTACCTATTATGTTTGAGCTGTCTTTGGATATCGCGTTTGGCGGACTTTTCTTTTATATCTTGCCTTTTATCGTGTTGCTTTTTACCCTTTACAGTAGCTATCTCTAGTTTTACTCGTCCGGCTTTGAAGTAAATTTTTAAAGGAACGCAGCTATAACCCTTTTCTCTCATATTCGCGTAAATTTTATCAAGTTCATTTCTGTGCATTAATAACTTTCGCATTCGTTCAGGCTCGTGATTATTATAACTACTAGCTTTAAACTCACTGATATGAGCTTTTTGCAAGAAAGCCTCATCACCCCTAAAGGCAATATAGGAGTCTTTGAGGTTACAAGCACCATCACGCAGTGACTTCACCTCACTACCTCTTAATGAGAGCCCCGCTTCGTATGTGTCGACTACAGTGTAGTCAAAACGAGCTTTTTTATTGTTAGCGATTATTTTAATTCCCATAAACTATTAATACCAGATTTATATGCTCTTGGTCCATTTACTTTAGAGAAAAAAATACTTCTATCAAAACTCTCAGACATACCGTGCTCGGTGCTTTTAGCCCCTGTGCTCCGAACTCGGTTTTGATAGAAGTATTTTTTTCTCTAAAGTAAATGGACCTGTCGCGGGCGTGGGTAGCTTTCCAAGTAACTACTTAATATTACTTAACTTATTTGATTTTCCTTTCTCTTAGTGAGCCTAATAAATATTATAAATGAAAATCAGCTTCAAACATGTAGCTAAAGGTAACGACACTCAAAAGTTTAAACACTCAGAGTCCATTAATAAGGACTTCATGTTGGCATAGTTTGCAACTGTATTAGTTAAGGTCGAAAAAAAAAAAAAGGGGTTCTTATGAAATTTTTAATATGTGCATTTTTACTTTTAGGTTTACTGTTTAACACTTCTGTAGCCGTTGAGCACCAAACTACTGGTTTTAGAACTATAGCTTCAGATCAAGAGCCCACAGATGTTGGTTTTATTAAGTCACTAACAAATAAATATACTCAGTGGCGGGATCGCAGAGATAAAGTAAAAGAACTAGTTAAACAGCAAGAAATAAAACAAAGTCAGCTTACAGCTGAAGAGCTTTAAGAACAAAAAAAAGAGATGAAAAAACGAGCTCTTGAAATGTTGGCCACTTATAAACTTAGAAAAACAATAGGAAGTGAAAGAGCTCTAGCTAAATTTTTTGAACAAAATGAGTCTATACTTGAAAAAGCAATTCCAAAAATCAAAGAACTTGTTCCAGAACACGGAGAAGAATACGAAATAAAAATTTACGAATATTTAGGCATTAACACTACTCCAACTAAAAAAATGAGTAAAATGCCAAGTTTAATTGAGTATGATACCGAGTCTGGCAAACTTAAAGTGGAATACCACCATACTAGTAGTGACAGTGTTACAGTTGCCATCCCAAGAATAGCTGTAGATAAACAGGGAACATACTTTAAACATATCGAAGGTGATGAATGGCAGTACATCAAGTTTATTGAAGACAAAGGAGAAGTTAAAGGTGGAGTTGCTGTTGTCGATGCTTTAGATATTAAAAGTGGCCAGGTTATAAAAATACCGAAAGAAGGCCCTTATTTAAATGCTATTGAATCTAAATGTAATGATATACAAGATCGAAAAGACTGTGAAACACCTGATCGAGTTGTAGGTATAGCAAAGATATTTGAGGGAAATAAAAAAACAGTACAGAATAAATATAGAGAAGTAGTCGATCTAGAGTTAACTTCTGAAGCCTCTAATTAAAACCTTAGACTCTAAGTTACTTAGTTATTTCACGATATAAAAGCAGAAACTGCTCGGCGCTTAGGTTTTCAGCGCGGGCTTTTTCGTTTATTTTTAGGTCTTTTACAGCTTGGTGAACTTGCTCTTTACTTACGCCCACTGACTTTGCGTAATTCACTACCTTATTCATTAATAATTTTCTACGATTTTGAAAACTATGCTTTACAAAGTTTAAATATTTTTTACCTTCAAATGGTACATCCGGCTTACGTTCAAAAGCTAATACACGACTAGCAATTTTTGGTGATGGGTAGAAATCTCTTAAACTTAAGTCAGCGACTTTTTTTATATTCCAAATGTTTTGCGCCAACACTGAAAGTATCCCAAAGTTTTTATTATCAGGGCTGGCGGTAATTCTTTGTGCCACTTCTTTTTGGAACATTAAAACCATATTTTGAAAGCCGTGCTCAAAACTTGATAGGTTTACAACTAATGAGGCTGAAATTTGATACGGCAAATTACTAATTAGTATTTTTTTATCATCACTCAATGATGACCAATCAAACTTTAGGGCATCGCCGGCGATGACCTCTTCATTTTGCTCTAACCAGTAGTTAATTATATTTTTATCAATTTCTAATAAAGTTATATCGTCTGTTTTTAACTTAATCCTGCGGGTTAAAGCCCCTAGACCAGGACCAATTTCAACAATGGGCCGACCTGTTATATCAAAGTGGTTAACAATTTTATTAATTACAGTTTCGTTAATTAAAAAATTTTGACCAAAAGATTTTTGTGGCGAGTGGCCTAGCTCTTTTAAAAGTTGTTTTAAAAATGTAAGTTCCGACAGCTCAGACAAGGAAGTCACCGGGGTAAACTTTAGGACTAGGGGCAAGCTCTTGTGTTGATACCTCCCCTAAATTTAGCCTTTTAACGCCGGCATAACCAATCATAGCAGCATTGTCAGTACAGTAGCGAATAGGAGGAACAGCTAGGGTTAAACCCACCTCATTGGCCCAAGCCTCAGCAGTCGAGCGAAGCCTTGAGTTCGCACTTACTCCACCGGTTAAAACCACACCATTAATTTTACCAACTTGTTTAATAGCTAGTTTAAGTTTTGCCATTAAAACATCTACAATGGCCTCTTGGTAACTGGCACACAAGTTGGCACACTCACTTTTAATAACTTCTGGGTCCATTTTTTCAATTTGTCTTTTTGCAGCAGCTTTAAGCCCTGAAAAACTCATGTTGATGGTTTTCTCTCTGATCATGGGTCTTGGGTAGTTATACTTTTTTATATCTCCCTGTTTGGCCATTTTATCTACTACAGCACCACCTGGAAAACCCAAGCCCACCATTTTAGCAAACTTATCAAAAGCTTCGCCGGCGGCATCATCTATTGTTTTACCTAAAATTTGATACTGGCCGAACTCTTTAACTAGATAAATTTGTGAGTGGCCACCACTGACTGCTAATGCTACATAGGGGTAATTAAAATTCTCAGGTGGAGAAAACCTATCATCTTTTAAAAATGGGGCCAGTAAATGCCCTTCCAAATGGTTTATACCTATATAAGGAATTTTTTTTGTCAGTGATAATGTCTTTGCAGTAACGACACCCACAAGCAAAGACCCCATAAGCCCAGGACGATTTGTAACAGCTATTCCTGGGATATCATCCCAAGTTAAATTAGCTTTCTCTAAACAAGACATAACTAAGGGCAAAACCTGTATGCTATGATTACGACCTGCAATTTCAGGAACTATACCGCCAAAGTCTTTGTGGTGCAGGTCTTGATTAGCACTACTTTGTGCTAATACATAACCATCATGCCTAACAATAGCTATAGATGTATCATCACAGCTTGTTTCTATGGATAAAACTTTATCGAATTTCATAAAGGGGCTGTCCTCATAAGTATAAATCGATTAAAAAATTTATATCAGAAGAAAAGGGAAAAGGCACTGTATATGGTGCCTGCTATTTCGTGCCTAAGGTAACGGGCACCTTAGAGTTGTTTTAGGCGAAATTTTGATTTTTTAGCAGCTTTTGACCTTGGAAACTTAGATACAGCCTCTTGGTAAAATACTTTGGCCTCAGATTTCATTTTTAATTCTTGAAAACAAACACCAATTTTATAAGTGGCTTCACCATAGTCCTTACCCTTAGGATACTGCTCGCGGTAAAGCTGGTAATCTGCGATAGCTTTCTGCCAGTTTTTTTGTTTAAAACTTAGCTCTGCCCGCCCAAATGCATTTAAATTTGTAGTTTGTATATTGCTGTTATTAACATTTACTTTTCCAGAGTTAACCTTTGCTTCTAAATTAGCTAAAGCGATTTCATAATTTTTTAATTTCTGGTCCACGTTTATAGAATTCATATTTAAATTATTTTGCGATACTTGTTTTTCAACCACCTCTAGTCGACCACTTAACTCTCTGAGTTGTGTATTTATTTCTTGCATAGTGATTTGCATTCTAGCTACCTGAGTATTACTGCCACCTGTTGTTATTACAGGTGTTACAGGCGCCTTATAGCTTGGTGTAGTTGCTCCTGTTGGAACATTATAGCCACCGGGGTTATAGGCTTGTGATTTTTTAGCAGTGCTTTGTTTATTATCGTAACCAGGGCGATTATAGCCAATATCTTTTCTTGTTCTAAGACACGACGTTAACAATAAAACACATAAAATAGTTAATGTTAGTTTAATCAATTTGGACCATCCCCTGATTTAAATTTTTGTACTCGTGAGTTGTTTTCAGCTCTTTCAGAGTACCTTCTCGATTTTATAAATAAGTCTTTAGCAACTAAATTATCATTTTCAATATAAGCTTTAACTGCATTTTTAAATGTTATGTCCGCTTTGTAGAACCAGCCATTTGATAAACTTTCTGCACCGGCGCTTTTAGCTTTAGAGAGAGCACTTTTTGACAAAGCGTAATCTTTAAGTGGCTTAGGCCCAGCACAGGCATTTAATATAAATAAAGAAAACAATAATAATAAATATTTGATTATTACCTCACTGGCACAAAATTAGCTCTTCTGTTTTTTCTTAGAGATGCTTCTGTATCACTCATTTCAATTAGCTTTTCTTTACCGTAACTAATAATAGTTAGCTGGCTTGGGTTAATACCTAAACTTGTCATGTAATTTTTAACTGTTTCGGCACGTCTTTCACCTAAAGCTAGATTGTATTCAGTAGAACCTCTTTGATCACAGTGACCTTCAATTAATAAAGTAATACCAGGGTTAGACTTTAACCATTCAGCATTACCTTGAAGCTTCATTTTGTTTTCTTCACTTAAATTTGCAGAGTCATAACCAAAGTTAATTGTAGATAAACCAGGTATTGCTCCACTGTCGCTACCGCCTGAATTTAAGTCCATGGCACCAGTTGTATCAATACCTGAAATTTGGTCACCATTTAAACCTGTAATATCACCATCGTCTATTGATGGGACTTTATCTTTCGACCCACACCCAAATAGTGAAATTAAACCTATTGAACAAATAAGAATTAATGAAATTTTCAGCGATTTTTTAAACATAGCTAGGTTCTCCTTTGTAGAATAACATTTTAGAATAACTCACCTTTTTGTCAACACTGAGTAGCCTTGACTTTTGTCTCGACAAGTCAGATCATAAATCATGGCATGGTGCTTCTATGTCATATTTGTGTAAAAAAGGATCAGTTATGGAAACTATGAGTTGGATTAAGGATTTAGTACTTTCAGAACAGAAAATGGAAGAAGACGGTGTCGTTGATTTTTCCATGGACTTTGGCTTCACCTCAGACTTAAAAGCTGAGAGCCATGATTTTATACAAGAAATAAAAGCCTCATTTATTGAGACCTCTTCAGTATTTAACCAACTTAGAGGAAGCTCGGAGGGCTCAGTTAAAATATACGGCATCTCTGGTACAGAGGCTGATTTTATGCTCTTTAGAAATGGTTATAAATTGATCTTTTCTGTTAAAGAACCGGGAACACTTTCGATTAGATTTCACAATATTGGACTATTAGTTCCGCAAAATAACACTGCTGATACCAATGCTGCCGCCAATGCCAATGAAGCCTTAATTATAGCCACTAAAGGGCCATTTGGCGAGCTTGCTTGGAAGTACCAGGGACAAGAAGTAAAAACGAATCATTTAGTAAAATACTACTTCTCTCGTTTTATTAAAGAAAGTACTCGTTAATTTAACCTGTATAATACTTGCAAGATAAAAATAGGCTATATACCGTACCAACAATTATTGGAAAAATAATTGTGAGAAATAAATTTTGAGTTCCATTTAAATAATGAGCTAACACTAATATTACGCCCGTGTGTCCAATTGTTACAATTGTGGGTAGCAATAGCTTTTGCCATTTTCCGTTAACTTTTTTAGAAACAAAGTGAATAGAAAATGACATATAAATGGTCATTACAACACTATAAACTATTTGTAGTACAGTCGTTGGAATAACATTTTGAGATTGAATATTCACTATATAGGCCCAAGCTCCCCAACCTAAGCCTGCCAATAACATAGAAACAATAACAGTTTTGTTTATTACCGTTTGCTTCACGAAGTCTCACCTAATTTCTTTGAAATCAAGTATAGGCGCCTTACAACTGTTATGAACGAGCCAAAAGCAATAATTATCACCGTGTAATATAAACTGTATGAACTACCACCAATATATTTTTCAAAAATTAAACCGATCAAACCCAAATTTAGTAGAGCCATTCGGTGCTGTTTAGCCATCGGGCCTACAAAAAAATGTCCCACTTTTTGACTAGCCCCTAATACTCGCACATAGGCAGTTAATATAGCTAATACAACAGCTAACCAGCAAAACTCCCATGAATAAGGGTAAATACTTATAACAAAACCAACGCTAATTATTAAAAACCAATCTGAAAACCTATCAGGAACATCGTTATAAAGCTCCCCTTGCGGTGAGCTTAACTTGCCTTCTACTGCCATTAAGCCGTCAATTAAATTACAAACTAACCTTAGTTGAATACCTAATAAAGCTAAGATAACACCTAGCCAAAAATTATTATTTATAATAAAAAAACCATAAGCACCAATTACTGCAAACACTACGCTTAAAATTGATATATGGTTTGGCCTCAAACCAATTTTAATTAGACCTCTTGATAATTTATGAAAAATATTTTTATTTCTAGAACTTACATCACGCCTACTTTCCGTCATACCCTCGTCCAATGCTACAAATTAATATTAGTGTAAAATTTAATAATATGAAAAATTATAGGCCCAGAAAAAATAATACTATCTAAACGATCTATAACACCACCATGCCCGGGCAGAATATCACTAAAATCTTTTATTCCAAAATATCTTTTCGTCGCAGAAAAAGTTAAATCACCAAAAATACCAAAAAGTGAAACACTAAAACTTAACAAAATTGAAAATCCAAGATCAAAACCTAACAAGTAATTAAATAAACAAGCACCGACTATCGTAGTTGATAAAACACCACCAATAAAACCAGCTTCTGTTTTATTCGGGCTTAAATGAGGTACAATTTTATTTTTTCCAAATAATTTACCGAAAATAAACTGAAATACATCATTAGCTTGAGTTAAACCGATTACCAAAAAAAATAATAAAATCGCTTGATTCAAATCTCCAAAGAATTTTGGACCGACAAAAACTAATACTGGCAAATAGAGTACACATTGAATAATAAATAAAATTCCAAAATAACTAGCTAGAAGTTTTGGTAAATAACCTACAGTGCCCTTAATAAGTAATAGTAGCGGAACAGTACATATTAGGTACAGAAAAGGGAAAGATGAAAACAAATCAAAGTTTTCGATATGAATAAAATAGGCTAATATTAAAGTATAGAGACCTGACAAGATTTGTAGATATCTTTTGATGCCTGAAATCGCAGCTCCATGGAAAAATTCTTTGAGGATTAAAAAAATTATAAATATAAATATCAACAGAAAGCCATATTTGCCAAAAAAACCTGCAGTCACAATGACTGTGGCAATAACCCACCAAGATCTAATAATTATAGATATTTTTTTAAACACAAGGCTATCTTTCTTATTAAACACCAAACAGGTATTTACAATACTGGCAAAGCCTAATATGGCACTAACCACTAAGACAATATTAAGATAACTTTGGGATAAGTTTAACCACTGCACTAAAACCTCTTAAAAGGAGACTGTAGAATATTTTGTGTAAGTGAGATTTCTTAAAAGCCTTGAAAACCAAATTATTTTCAAGGCTGAAATTCTTCTATCCTTATTAATCGAGATTGTAAATATTTTTTTATATTAACTAAAGT
>Ga0209187_1002012_pt1 | contig 20773 bp, 19 predicted proteins | sample BantaG_FD_187430 | JGI IMG/M metagenome (GOLD analysis project Ga0209187, IMG submission 187430) | Marine algal microbial communities from Bantry Bay, Ireland - BantryBay_4 metaG (SPAdes) (version 2) | ecosystem: Host-associated > Algae > Red algae > Unclassified | place: Bantry Bay, Ireland...
CTCCGGTCGCTCGCTGAAACTCCTTCTCCGGCAGCGGGTCGCCTTCGCTCAATCCGGTGGTGTCAACGTTCACAAGCTGGGTTCGAGCGAACTCAATCCCCTTCCGGAGTTCTTCCTCCACCATGCGCTGCACATCGATATCGATGGTCAGCACCACATCAGAGCCCGGCTGGGGCGGGAAGCTCTCGTCCTCGATTTCGTCGACCACTTTGTTGAGGCTGTCCACTTCAAACACCCGGAGTCCGGGTTGGCCCCGCAGGACATCCTCGAAGCTCTTTTCTATGCCCGACTTCCCAATCTCATCGTTGGGACTGTAGGGCTTGGGGTGGTTTGTCAGCAGTGCCAGCTCCGCCTCGGTAACCGATCCGACGGTTCCCAGCACGTGGGCAGCAATCTGGGCAAACGGGTACTCGCGCACCGTGGTGGGTTCAATGTCCACCCCCGGGAAATCCTCCAGCCGCTCACCCAGCAGAATGGCGAACTCTTCGGTTACATCGGTGGCGATGGGAACTTCGTCAAACGGACCGTACTTCTGATCGTTGAACGCATTCTCGATCTCCTGGGCTTTGATCAGCCGACCGGTCTTGCTGATCTCCCGGGCCAGGGCCAGAGCCAGCCGTTCCCGGTCAGACTCGCTGGGCGCCTCTTCGTTCAGGACAAACTTGTCAACCGTCACCAGATTGGTCACCCGATTGCCAACGAGCACGCGGCCGTTGATATCAAGAATCCGCCCGCGAGGCGCCGCAATCGGCAACGACCGTTCCAAATTCTGCCGGGCTTGAACAACAAACTCTTCGCTCTCCACAACCTGGAGGAACCACAGCCGCGTGGCAAGGGCGATGAAGAGGCCAAAAATGAGTACGCCGAAGAGGTTGAGGCGCATGCGAAGCTGGTCGTTCATCAGCTTTCCAGTTCAGCACAGGACTCGGAGCGATCGGCCGCGCCCGGAGGGCCCACCCTTCCCATCGGAACCATCATGTGGACCACCGACGACCCGGATCGTTCCAGTCCAGATCCCACATCCACCGGGTCAGGGGCACAAGGATCAGACCCAGCAGCGCATTGAAGAGCATCACGATAAGAATGATTCGGCCGATGGCGCTTGAGTACAAGTGGGTGTACCCCATGGCAACGCCGCCGCTCACAAACGCAACCAGGCCCACGACGGTGCCCAACGCCGGAAACCCGACCCGGGTGAACATGGAGCCATCAAGCACGGCGTCTTCGGCCAATCCAACCAGGCCGCCAGCCAGTGCGTACGCCGCGGCGCTCAATCCAAACGGGGTGGAGAGAAACAGGTCAAGACTCAGTCCGGCCGCAAAGCCAAACAGCGTTCCACGGTAGGCGCCCCCGGTCAGGCCCGCAGCGGCGGACAACGCCAGCAGCAGTTGCGCCGAGACGCCGGTGATCCGCAGATCGGCAAACAGCTCCAGCTGCAGGATCAACGCGGTGAACAGCACCACGCCGGCGCGGATCCACATCATTGGCTGTCGACCTCATCGGCGGAGGGCGCGTCATCGACAATGGAGTCGCCGTCCACGCTCCAGAGAATCACGGTCACGAAGGTAAGACTGTCAATGTCAGCCACCGGACGAATACGCAGCTCCTGGCGCAGCTCGGCCTCATCGACCGACACCTCACTGACCACCCCGACCGGAATGTCGGCGGGGAACGGGCTGCCTTCGATCCCGCTGGTGACCACCAACATGCCGGTTTCAATCTCACTGCCCTCGTCAACGCCCTGCGGTACCCGCAGGTCTTCGCCGCGTTCAACCCCGCGCGCCAGCGCAATGTCGCCGGTGCCCACTATCCGCACGCCCAGACCAAACCCGCTCTCGGTCATCAGCTCGACCTCGGCGCGATCCTTTTCCGCCTCGACAACTTTGCCCACCAGCCCGGCCCGGGTGACCACCGGCATGCCGTCGAGGACTCCGTCGTCGGTTCCCTTGTTGATGTCGATGGTGAAATTGTCAAAGTTTCCTGCCGGGTCGGACACGCGGGCGACTGCGGTGTCCACATTCGACAGAATCTCAATGTCGAGTTCGGCCAGGAGCTCGTCCAAAGTCTCCCGGGCCGCCTGGCCGCTGATGGCCGACGACCGGAGTTCGTCAAGCTCCTGACGGAGCCGTTCGTTTTCGGCTTCGAGCGAGCCGAATTCGGTGATTGAGCGCCAGGTGTTGGTCACCGGCGAGAAGACCGAATCGCCCGCATCCTGAGCCGGGGCGACCGCACCGCGCAGCGAGGTCTGAACCGAGCGCAGCGGACCGAAGTCCTGTAGGTCCAAGGTGATCACGGTGATGGTGACCAGCACCAGGATCGCGAGAGTGAAGCGGGACGGGCCGGTTCGACCGGGAGCAGCCATGGATCAGGCGAGTGGGAAGGAGGAGCGACCCGGTGGGGTCAGATCTGGCTGGAGGAGAAGAGCACGCCCCGCAGGGCTTCGAACTCTTCGAGTGACTGGCCGGAACCGAGCGCCACTGCGTAGAGCGGGTCCGGAGCGACCCGGACGGGCATGCCCGTCTCCGAGTGCAGTCGCTCGGGCAGGCCGGTCAGCAAGGCGCCACCGCCCGCCAGGACGATGCCGCGTTCCATGATGTCGGCCGCAAGTTCTGGCGGGGTGTTGTCCAACGTCACTTTGACCGCGTCCACGATGGCCGACACCGGCTCGGCCAGCGCTTCGCGCACTTCGACCGTGGAGGTGACGATGGTCTTTGGCAGGCCGGTGACCAGGTCCCGACCCCGCAGCTCGGCGTACTGTTCCTGGGCCAGCGGCCATGCCGAACCCAGCGCGATCTTGACGTCTTCAGAAGTTCGCTCGCCGAGGGCGACGCTGTACTCCTTCTTGATGTACTGCGAGATGGCGTCATCGAGTTCATCGCCGCCGACGCGAGCGGAACGGCTGGACACGACGCCGCCCAGGGAGATGACGGCCACCTCGGTGGTGCCGCCGCCGATGTCAACGATCATGTTGCCCGCCGGTTCCTGGACCGGCAGTCCGGCACCGATGGCGGCTGCCATGGGCTCTTCGATGATGAAGGCCGGCTTCCGGGCGCCGGCGAATTCGGCCGCTTCCTGCACCGCGCGTTGTTCAACACCGGTGATGCCAGAAGGAACGCAGATGACCATACGAGGCTTGGCGAAGCGACTCTGGTGCACCTTCTGGATGAAGTACCGCAGCATCTTTTCGCAGATGTCGAAGTCAGCGATCACGCCGTCCCGGAGGGGCCGAACCGCCTGAATGTGACTGGGGGTGCGCCCGATCATGCGCTTGGCTTCGGATCCCACCGCCAGCGGTCGGCCGTCGTTCACGTTCACCGCGACCACCGACGGTTCATCGAGCACAATGCCCTCGCCGCGCACGTACACAAGGGTGTTGGCGGTCCCGAGGTCCACAGCCATATCGCGGCTCATGACCCCTGCAAGGGAACTCAATACGCTTGCCATCTGCTCAGGCAGTCCAATCGTGGGTGCTCATCGGTACATGCTCATCACGAGCACGACCGCTGCAGGGACCGATGCCCCTACTCCGTACACCGGAGTCTAGATCATTTTCGTAAGACAACTGCAACGAATCGTTGCCAACGTTGCTGGTGTTGCTCACGGGGACGAAAGTTACCCCGCCAGCTTAGAGATCAGGGAAAAAGAGGGCGATCTCTCGAGCCGCCGCGTCCACACTGTCACTGCCGTGGACCAGATTCTCGCCCATCTCGGTGCCAAGGTCACCGCGCATGGTGCCGGGAGCGGCCTCGGCCGGGTTGGTTCCGCCCATCATCAGACGAACCATGGAAAACGTGCTGTCGTCGGGACCTTCGAGCACCATGGCGACCGCGGGCGACCGTCCAATGAACTCGACGAGACTGTCGTAGAAGCCTTTGCCAACGTGTTCGGCATAGTGCTTGCCGGCCAGATCGGCATCAATCGTCAGCATGCGCAGGCCAACAATTTTGAGGCCTTTGGCTTCGAAACGGCCAACGATTTCACCAACAAGACCCCGCTCAACGGCGTCAGGCTTACAGAGAACAAGAGTGCGATTCATACGGCCCTGAGTTTAGGAGCGAGGACCGGGTTTGAGGCGCCGGTGCGCTCAGTGCGCGCCATCATCATCGCCGTGTTCATCGCCGTGTTCATCGCCGCGATCGCTTCGCAACGCCGTGCGGACCGGTCCAACCAGATAGAACGAGCCGGCAACAAGAATGGCGTCGTTCTCCGCAGCCAGGGTACGAAGCCGGTCCAAGCCGTCCAGCGGTGACGAGACGATTTCGTGGGCGACCCCCATCGCTCGGGCGGCGGCGGCAATCTCGGTGGCGGGCATGACCCGGGGCCACGATGGTTCGGTGATGACCACCAACTCCGCATTGCGGGCGTCGAACGCCTCCAGCATCTCGGTTGGGTCTTTGCCCTTCATCCATCCCAGCAGCATGTACGTGTCGCCAAAGAAGTTGAAGTCCGAGCGCAGCGTCTCGGCGGCCACGGCCGCACCGGCGGGGTTGTGGGCTCCGTCGAGCACCACCAACGGCTCCCGCCCGACCACTTCAAACCGGCCCGGCATCTGCACTGCAGCAAGACCCTGACCCAGCAGATCCGGATCGAGTGTGGTGCCGAGCATCTCTTCCGCCGCCACCATCGCCAGCGCCGTGTTGGCGGCCTGTACCTCGCCGTTGAGGGCAACGAAGAGGTCCTCGTACTGACCGCGCGACGTACGAATGTCCACCACCCGCCCGCCGACGGCCAGGCCGTTGCGCAGCACGCTGAAGTCGGTCTCTGCTTCCAGGATTCGGCTCGCCCCTTCATTGCGAAAGATCGGCGCCACGTCCGGGCCCACCGGACCAAGAATCAGCGTCGAACCAGGTGAGATGATGCCGGCCTTCTCATGAGCCACCTTCTCCCGCCACCCCGGTTGGCCGTCGGTGTGGTCCCGTGAGAGGTTGGTCACGATCGCCACTTCGGCGTCGATCACATTGGTGGCGTCAAAACGTCCCAGCATGCCCACCTCAATGATCGCCACCTGAACCGCATGGTCATTGAATATTCGATAGGCGGCGGCCGTCATGAGTTCAAACCAGCTGAGTGTGGTCCCCTGCTCGGTCACGTGATCGGCCGCCAACTTCACGTCGGCAAGCGCCTCGGCCAGAATCTCGTCCGAAACCGGTTCGGTATCCAATCGGATGCGCTCGTTGATGCGCTCAACGTGCGGACTGGCGTAGGTGCCCACGCGCACGCCATGCGTGTGCAGGGTGCTGGCGAGTATGGCCGCGGTCGAACCTTTGCCATTGGTTCCGGTGAGCTGCACGGCGGCCAAATCGAGCTGGGGCTCCCCCAGCATCGTGAGCAGCGACCGCATCCCGCTCAGAGAAAGCCCGTCGGTGGCGCCGGCCATCGGCTCACCGCCGCGCCCTCGTTGGCCCGCGGTTTTCTGGCCCGCTTCGAGATTGATGTGGCTGTTCAGCCAGCGAAGTAGAGACTCAAGACTGGCCATCGGGAGTCGGTCTCAGGGAGTTCTACGAGGCGCGACGGGCGATGTCCGCGCCCGTCAGCAGATCCGGCCGCTTGCGACCGTAAACCGTGTCCACGTCAACTTCGACCCGAGCCACGTCAGTCTGACTGGGCAGTTCGTACATGGTTTCCAGCAGGACTTCTTCGAGAATCGAACGCAAACCACGGGCACCGGTTCCTCGAGCCAACGCAAGGTCGGCGATGGCGGCCAAAGCGTCGTCGGTGAATGCCAGCTCAGATTCCTCGAACGAGAAGATTCGCTCGTACTGCTTGACCAACGCATTGCGAGGCTTGGTCAGAATTTCCACCAGGGCGGCCTGGTCGAGATTGGCGACCGACCCGACCACGGGGAGTCGACCAATGAACTCCGGAATGAGACCGAACTTGATCAGATCCTCCGGCTGGACCTGGGCGTAAAGCTCGCCGAGGTTCTTCTCTTCAGACTTGCGGATGTCGGCACCGAAGCCCACACCCTTCTTGCCAATCCGCTGATCGACGATCCCTTCGATCCCCGCAAACGCGCCGCCGCAGATGAAAAGGATATTGGAGGTGTCGATGGGGATGAATTCCTGATGTGGATGCTTGCGACCGCCCTGCGGGGGCACCGAAGCGGTGGTCCCTTCAAGAATCTTGAGCAGCGCCTGCTGGACGCCTTCACCGGAAACGTCACGAGTGATGGAAGGGTTCTCGCTCTTGCGGGCAACCTTGTCAATCTCGTCGATGTAGATGATGCCGGTTTCGGCTCGTTTGGCGTCGTAGTCGGCCGCTTGAATCAGCTTGAGGAGGATGTTCTCGACGTCCTCGCCCACGTATCCGGCTTCGGTCAGCGCGGTGGCGTCGGCAATCGCAAAAGGCACATTGAGCATCCGGGCCAACGTCTGGGCCATCAATGTCTTGCCGCAACCGGTGGGGCCGATGAGCAGGATGTTGGACTTGGCCAGTTCGACTTCGTCGGATCGGGTACCGATTTCCACTCGCTTGTAGTGGTTGTAGACCGCCACCGACATGATGCGCTTGGCGTCGTCCTGACCAATGATGTACTGGTTCAGGAATTCGAAGATCTCCCGGGGCCGTGGCAGTTCCTCAAAGCCGAGCTCTGCAGATTCGCCAAGCTCCTCTTCAATGATCTCATTGCACAGGTCGATGCACTCATCGCAGATGTACACCCCGGGGCCGGCGATCAGCTTCTTGACCTGCTTCTGGGTCTTCCCGCAGAATGAACACTTCAGCAACTCACCACTGTCACCAAACTTGGCCACGTTGTCCTGTCCCCACTTGTTTATTGTCGCTGGCTTGATTACCGCTGGCTTGACTGTCTCGCCAGTCTCGCCAGCTTAGGCGCTGGCGAGAGGTTCGGCCTGAGTCATTTCGGCCCATACCGAAAGTAACCTCGCCGGCCGCACCGACAATCAGCCAACTGAGGCGATCGGGCCCGAATTGTCAACGTGGTCACGCTTCAGGATCACCTCATCAATCAGTCCGTACTCTTTGGCTTCGGCCGCGGTCAGCACGTAGTCACGATCGGTGTCGGCTGCAATCTTGTCCACGGTCTGGCCGGTGTGCTGGGCCAAAAGCAGCTCCAACTGCTCCTTCAACCGCTGAATCTCCCGCGAGGCAAGTTCGATGTCGGAGACCTGCCCTTGCGCTCCGGAGTACGGCTGGTGAATCAGGACCCGCGAATGTTGCAGAGCCAGGCGCTTGCCCGGCGTGCCCGCCGCAAGAAGCACTGCCGCCGCCGAGGCCGCCTGACCAAAGCAGATGGTGGTGATGTCGTTGCGGATGTACTGCATCGTGTCGTAGATGGCGAACAGCGAGTTGATGTGACCGCCGGGCGAGTTGATGTAGATACTGATATCGCGGTCGGGGTTCTCCGACTCCAGGTGGAGCAGTTGCGCACAGATCAGATTGGCTATCTGATCATCGATGGGCGTGCCGAGGAAGATGATGTTCTCTTTGAGCAGGTGAGAGAACAGGTCCGCAACCCGCTCACCCCGGGTGGTCTCTTCAACGATGTAGGGCATGTACGCCATCGCACTGCCAATGGCTGGGCCATTGACTCCTGCGCCGGTTCCGGGGGTAAAGATCATGCTGTTTGCCTCTCTGGCTTACTCTTCTTCGCTGCTGGTTTCCTGGTCGCCGCTGGCGCCATGATCTTGGTCATCGTGGTCATGATCGGCGTGATCATGGTCATGATCAGCGTGATCATGGTCGTGCTCTTCTTCGGGCATTTCGAGATCCGTACGATCGATGGGATCACCGGCCTCGTCAACGATTTCAACCCGTTCGAGCAGCCATTCCACCGCCTTGCGCTTTCCAAGATCCGATCGTACCGCCACCATCTGGTTAGCGGCCCGTACCTGTTCGCGCAGTGCTTCGACGTCGCCGCCGGTCTGCTCAGCCCAGGTTCCAAACTCCTCTTCGAGGTCGGCCTCGGTGGCTTCCAAACCTTCAGCGGCGGCCACCGCGCGCAGCGCCAGGTCAACGCGGACGGCTTCTTCGGCCGGTTCCTGGAGTTGCGCCAGCATGTCTTCGACCGACGCGCCGGTGATCTGGAGGTACTGACCGAAGTCAATCCCCTGCTGCTGCATCCGCAACGCCATGTCTTCGAGCCGATTGCGCTTCTCGGATTCCACGAGCTGGGTGGGAAGGTCCTCGCCCACCAGCTTGCTCAGCTCCCGACCGGTGTGTTCGCTCAGCTGCTGGTTGGCCTGACCGGTCTTCATGACCGTCAGCCGGGAGCGGGTGTCTTCCCGGAACTCTTCCACGGTCGCAAATTCGGTCGCGTCGGCCACAAATGCGTCGTCGAGGTCGGGCAGGATGCGGGCCTGGACCTCTTTGACAGTGACCTCAAAGGACAGTTCGCCTTCGGTGTCCGGATCCGGGTGCTCGGCTTGGAAGCTCTTGGCGGTACCCGCGGTGGACCCTTCAAGATTGTCGTCAAATTCGGGAACGATGCCGCCGGTACCCAACTCATAGACATAGTCGGTGGCGGTCAGGCCTTCAACCGCTTCACCATCGTGGCTGGTGGCGATGTCCAAGGTGAGATGGTCACCGGACTCGGCGGCCCGCTCGACGGTCTCAAGCTCGCTGAACTGACCCCGGATCACGTCGACCTGGGCGTCGATTTCTTCGTCGGTCGGGGTGGGGTTGGTGATTTCGACCCGCAGATTTTCGTAGCCGGCAACGTTCACTGATGGTCGAACCGGAACAACGGCATCGAAGAGGAGGTCGCCTTCGTCCATGCCCGAGGTGATGTCGTATTCCGGACCGTCGATGAAATCGACCTCATGCTCGGCGACTGCGGCCAGGAAATAGTCCGGGATCGCATCTTCGATGGCCTGGCCTCGAGCCACGCCTTTTCCGAAATGGGATTCGATCACCCGTCGGGGTGCCTTGCCCGGCCGAAACCCCGGAAGGCGGACCTGCTTTGCGATCTTCTTGAATGCCGCGGCAATCGCCGGTTCAAGTTCTGATTCCGCCACCTCGACCGACACCTTCACCCGGTTGTCGTCGAGTTCTTCAACAGTGCTGTTCACTCGCTGGAGTCTAGGTCTGGCGGGCCCGTCATGCGCTCAGAATGCGGGTCAGTTTCAGCGGTGACTTGGGAAAGGGAGCGGGTGACGAGAATCGAACTCGCATCATCAGCTTGGAAGGCTGAGGTTCTAGCCGTTGAACTACACCCGCAGGCTCGGTTTGCCCGAAGGCCGAAAGCGTAGCGTGATCGCCGGGTTACCGACTCCGAATTGCCGGCCGGCAACCCGGTTTCCAACCACGTGGTGGCTCCTCAACGGCCGCCACGAGTCGGCCAGCTCACAAATTGGGTAACGGAGCAATGTGGCCATGCCCCATGGCAATGACGTCAGGAGATGCATTTCAGTGTCTTGCCGTTCCGTCTCGGATAGTGTGTGGTCGGCGACTTGCTATATAGGTAGCTTGTCGTGGGCCGTTTCGTTCGGTCGCGAGCCCCGCCGGCTCGCCAGACTGACGAACACTTAACTTTCATTTCTTGGAGCACAAAATGACCAACTTGGACCCCGATCAACTTCGGTCCAAAAGCTTCGAAACCGGCATGCGCGGTTACGACAAGTCGGACGTGAGCAAATACCTTCAACGGGTCGCTATGGCCGTTGAGGTGATCGGCGAAGGAGGCGGCCACGCTTCCAGCCTTCCGGCCGACCTCCAGCCGAATGAGATCGCCGGCAAGGAGTTCAAATCTCAGTTCGGTGGCTTCAGCAAGGACGACGTTCGGGGCTACTTGAGCCAGGTCGCATCCGAGCTCACGGTTCGTCTCGGCGGCGGGTCAGCCACAACGTCAATACCGAGCACCGCCGCTCCGACCCCAGGCGCACCCGCCATAAACGATGCCGGTGGTCCTCTGGCTGACGTGACGGTGCCTCGCATCGGCGGTTCTGCCGCGGCCGCGGGTGTTGCCGGCGCCGCAGGCGTTGCCGGAGCCGCTGCTGCGGCAAGTGGCGGACTTGCTGACCGGGTCCGCGGGGCCGGTGGCAATGTGGAGATTCCCAAGATCGAAACACCATCGGTCAACGTCCCCAAGATCGAAACACCATCGGTCAACGTCCCCAAAGTCGAAGCACCATCGGTCAACGTCCCCAAAGTCGAAGCACCATCGGTCAACGTCCCCAAGATCGAAACACCACCGGTCAACGTCCCCAAAGTCGAAGCACCATCGGTCAACGTCCCCAAGATCGAAGCACCATCGGTCAACGTCCCCAAGATCGAAGCACCATCGGTCAACGTCCCCAAGATCGAGACCCCACCGGTCAACGTGCCAAAGATCGAAACCCCAAAGATCGAAACCCCGAAGATCGAAACCCCGAAGATTGAAGCTCCGAAGGTTGCGGTTCCCGCAGTCAACGTGCCCAAGGTCGAAGCTCCGAAGATTGAGGTGCCCAAAGTAGAAGCACCAAAGATCGAAGCACCCAAAGTGCAGGCGCCAAAGGTCGAAGCACCAAAGATCGAAGCCCCCAAGATCGAAGCACCAAAGATCACCGCCCCCAAGATCGAAGCACCAAAGATCACGGCTCCCAAGGTCGAAGCGCCAAAGATCGAAGCACCAAAGATCGAAGCCCCCAAAGTGCAGGCGCCAAAGATCGAAGCACCAAAGATCACGGCTCCCAAGATCGAAGCACCAAAGATCACGGCTCCCAAGATCACCGCACCAAAGATCGAAGCACCAAAGATCGAAGCGCCAAAGATCGAAGCGCCAAAGATCACGGCTCCCAAGGTCGAAGCACCAAAGATCACCGCCCCGAAGGTCGAGGTGCCGCCGATCACGCCACCGACCACCACCCCTCCGCCGGCGCCACCGATTCCTTCGGTGAGCAGCACCACGACCACGGGCAGCAGTTCCACCGGTACGTCTCCAACGACCGTGTCGTCGACAAGTTCCACCGCGAGCACCCCGGTTTCACCTATGACGCCGACCGACGACGAGTTCTCGACGGTGTCAGATGAGATCGAGCACCTGCTTCGCACGGCCCGTAACAGTGCGGTCACCATTCGGGATGAGGCAACTCGCAAGGCCAACGAACTGACCACCACCACCCGGGCGGAACTTGCGGCCGAAACCGAGAAGGCCCGCGGCGAGAACAAGCGGGCCCGCGAGGACGCCGAGAAATTCGCCAGCTCGACCCGGTCTGAAGCCGAGGAATACTCACGCATCACTCGCAGCGAGTCTGACGACTACGCGGCCGCAACCCGTTCAAAGGCCGACGACTACGCCGCTTCGGTTCGAGCAAAGTCTGACAGCGAATCTCAGGGCGCCCGCTCAGAGGTTGAGAGCTACGTGCGCAACGCTCGCAAAGAGGCCGAGGACTACGCGGCCAACACCCGAAGCCGGGCCGAAGCCGACGCCCAGAGCAGCCGTGCGGATGCTGATCGGTACGCCGAAAACGTGAAAGCCCAGTCCGAAGAACAGGCCGCTGGCATCCGTCTGGAAGCCGAGTCCGATGGCGAGCGCGTCCGTCTTGAGGCCGCTCAACTTCGCGCCGACACCGAACGGGAACTCGAAGCTGCGCGCGAGAAGGTGAACGACGCGTCAAACGAGGTCGCTCAGGCCAAGGCCGAAGCCGACCACATCATTGCCACCGCTCGCGCCGATGCCGAACGCATTGTTTCCGACGGCCGGTCGCAGTCTGATCGCCTGGTTGGCGATGCCGAGAACGAAGCCCGCTCTCGGGTGGAGCGCATTGTGGCTGACGGCCGCAATCAGGTCGCCAAGCTGGTCGAAGCTGAGAAGCTGGCCCGTGACCGTCTCTTCTCCACTCGGGCGGTGCTGCAGGGCGTTCTTGCCGACAGCGAGCTTGAGACCATTCCCGAGATTCAGGATCTTGGTCTGGACGACCACAGCTGATTGAACTCCCTGGTCCAGCTGCGTTCACGCAGTCTGTGATTCGAAAGCGACGCCGGCGGATGGCTTCCATCCCGGGCGTCGTGCTCGTTTTGGCAATCATATTTCTGGGGTCTGGGTGCGCCGGACTTGATGGTGTCGCCGAGCCGGTAACCGCGGAACGACGTGGCGATAAGCAGTCGGCTACGGAATCGCCGGTGGCCGCTCCTGCGGAAACAACAACCGTCACCTGGGTACTCGACGGCGATACCTTTCGCGTCCTGCCAGCTGCGGGCCAAGACAGCGAGTCGGAGGAAACGGTGCGCCTTCTGGGCATCAATGCTCCCGAGAAGGACGAGTGCGGCGGCACCGAGTCTTTGGACTACGCCATCGACCTGCTGGGTCGACAGGAGATCACCCTCGAACGTCATGGTTTTGATGAGTTCGGTCGCACGATCGCCGCGGCGTGGCTGGACGGCCAGTTTGTGAACCGCACGCTCGTGGTTGAAGGCCACGCGGTGGCGCGAGCGGCCTTCGACCACCCCTATGAGGATGAATTGAACCAGGCCGAGGCCACTGCTCAGGACCGTCTGCTGGGCTTGTGGTCCTCAGGTTGTCGGGACTCATCGACCGGAGTCAGCATTGTGGCGGTGCAAGCCGATGCACCCGGGCGCGATGATGAAAACCCCAACGGCGAGTGGATCCTCATCAAGAACAGCAGCCAGACCCTCATTGCGTTGGGTGGCTGGTCGCTCCGCGACGAATCGACCCGGCACCGGTTCCGGTTCCCCGATGGAATCCGAGTCCTCCCCGATGCCCAGGTCGAGATTCGGTCCGGATGTGTGGAAGACGACGATCTGACCACCGCTCCTGACCATCTCGTGTTGCACTGGTGCGACCCCGACGGTCCAGTCTGGTCCAACGGTGGCGACACCGCCTTCCTGTTGACTCCTGCAGGCGCCATTGCGGACTCGTTGTCGTGGGAGAGCGTCTACACCGACCAATAGATGGTGCTGGCGTGCGGTCCGGGTGCACTAAAACGTCAGGCATGGGACACACGCTTTCTGATGGCTTGGCCATCTTCGTCAAACGTGACTGCGCAACCTGCGAAATGGTCGCCCCGGTGCTGGCCGAACTGGCGGTCGCGGCCGCTGACCTGACGGTTTACACCCAGGATGATCCGGCTTTCCCGGACACGATCACCGGCGTTGTCGATGACACGGACTTGGAGGCCAGTTGGAATCACAACATCGAGACCGTCCCGACGGTCATTCGTGTCGTGGACGGCGCTGAAGTGGAACGCACCGTTGGCTGGGACCGGAATGAGTGGGAGCGAATAACGGGGACCCGGACGCTCGGCGCTGACCTTCCCGATGTCCGCCCCGGCTGCGGCTCAATGAGCGTGGACCCCAACAAGGAGGCGGCGCTCGATGCTCGTTACGGCGGCGGGGTTCTGACCAGCCGGCGTGTAGAGCTGGCATCGGCCGAAGACGAGATTGAGGCCATGTACGACCGCGGCTGGTCTGACGGCTTCCCTTTGGTCCCGCCAACCGAAGCGCGGGTGATGGCCATGCTCGATGGCACCACCCGAGCCGCAGACGAGGTTGTGGGCCTCGCTCCCCCAACGCTGGTCGACTGCACCATCGAAAAGATTGCCATCAATGCCGTCATGGCCGGCTGCAGGCCCGAGTATCTGCCGGTCGTGATCGCCGCCGTCGAAGCGGCGCTGAGCGAAGAGTTCAACATGCACGGCGTGCTCGCCACCACCATGTCGGTGGGCCCGATCGTCGTGGTCAACGGTCCCATAGCGCAGCGCATTGGCATGAACTCCGGCATGAACTGTCTGGGTCAGGGCAACCGGGCCAACTCGACCATCGGCCGAGCACTGCAACTGGTGGTTCGCAACGTCGGTGGTGGTCGCCCCGGTGAGATCGATCGGTCCACTCAGGGCAACCCCGGCAAGTACGGGTTGTGCTTCGCCGAAGATGAGGCCGGCACGCCGTGGGAGTCGTTGGCTGTCACTCAGGGGATGGCGCCCGACCAGTCCGCGGTCACGGTTTTCTGCGGCGAAGCGCCCCGCCTGATTGCCGACCAGAAGACCCGAACTGCCGAAGGTCTCACCCGCTCGCTGGCGCAGGCCATGTTGCCGGCGGTGGGCATCCGCATGGTGCTGGGGATCGACGGCATGCTCGTACTCAGTCCCGAGCATATGGCGCGCTTTGTTGACGCCGGATGGACTCGCCATCAGTTCACCGAGGCACTGCTGGCTGAATTGGAACAGAACAGCGACGATCTCCTCGAAGGAACCAACGGCATTGGCGAAGGACTGCCGGCCGCGTTTGGCGGCATGACCATTCCGAAGTTCCGTCCCGGCGGGCTCCTCATCGCCCATGCCGGTGGACCCGCCGGGCTGTTCTCGTCGGTCATTGGCGGATGGGTCTCAGGCCCCAAGGGCAGTATTCCGGTCACCCGGGCGGTGGGAACCTGACGCTCACCGGACCGCTACTCTGGAAATCAGTCAGTCAACCCGGGGGACCTCATGGCTCAGACCAGCTCAACCACCTCAACCACACTGCTTGACCCAACCAACGAAGCCAAGCCAACCGAGCGGCCGCGTGTGGCCCGTCTGGATTCGGTTACGGGCCGCACCATTGGCCTGCTGGACATCAGCAAACCCCGGGGTGACGTATTTTTGAATCGGGTGGAGGAACGGTTGGGCGCAATGGGCGCCAACACCATCCGCTATTCAAAGCCCACGTTCGCGCGGCCCGCACCGGTCGATCTTCGCCACCAGATCGCCACCGAATGTGATGCGGTGATCGAAGCGCTGGCCGATTGAGGAAGCTGCACGTCATGCAGTGTGCATGACATCGCTGATCTGGAACGCCGTGGCCTCCCCGGAGTCTTCGTGGCTTCGGATCCCTTTGTTGATGCGGCCGAGGTGCAATCCAAGGCCCTTGGGTTCGACGCGGCCCGCATCTTTGTGGAGCATCCCATTCAAGATCGGACCGACGACGAGATGCTCGCCATCGCCGATGCTGCGGTGGATGCGCTGGTTGCGGAACTGGTCGCCTGATTAGAGGCCGATGGCCTGCAACACCCAGAGGCTGACCATGCCGGCCAGCAGGGTGATGGGCATCGAGCGCCACTTCATCGTTGCCAGCAGGGCGACAAGCGCCGCCAGGAGTCTGGCGTCCGGCGTTTGAGTGAACGATCCGAGCCGGTCCTCCCCCAACACCAACGGCAGGACAATGGCAGCGAACGCGGCCGGCGCCACATACTTGAGCATGCGCCGCGCCGGTCCGGGGATGGCACCGTCGCCGAGCAACCCCAGGAACGACGCTCGCATCAGATAGGTCCCCAGACCTCCAAGGATGAAGACCCACCAGGCCGTCATCGGTCGGTTCCTGCCGATTCTGCTTCCTTGGCCAACCCGGCTTCTTTGGACGTTACGACGTCAGCAAGTCCCCCTGCCACCATCCCGGCGATGACGCCCACGAGCAGTCCAAGCCCACTTGACCAGTCAGCGCCAATGACCGCAATGAGACCTCCAACGATGGCGGCGATGACCCCGGGTGAGTTGTTGATGGCCAGCATCATGAGCCCCAGGAACATCAGCGGGACCGCAAAGTCCAAGGACCAGCTTTCGGGCAAAACGTTGCCCAGGAAGATGCCGGCCAGCACGTAGGTCTGCCAGAACGTCCAGGCAAACGCGCCGGCGCCCAGAAGGAAACTGACGCGGTACGGCTCAGGCTTGGCAGTGTCAATCGGTTCGGTGACCGCAAAGGCCTGGTCCATGAGGACGTACGAGCCGAGCAGGCGAACCGGACGAGGGATGCTGTTGAAGCGTCCCGCCAGTGCTGCGGAGTACATGATGTGGCGGGCGTTGATCATCCACACGGTCAACACGGTGACAACGATTCCGGCACCGTCGTCCAGAGCTCCCAATGCGGCCAGTTGCGCCGAGCCGGCAAAGAGCACGATGCACGACGCCCAGCCGGCCCAGTTGCTGACCACGACGCTCTCATTGATGGCAACCCCGAGCACAAAACCAAAGGGCAGAGCCGGCAGGATGAGGGGTGCATTGGCTCGGAAGCCGGCCCCGAAGCCCGTCGAGTCGAACCACGCGTCTTGGCTGCGGACAGGCATCTGGCGGTCGGACATGAGCCTGCGAGCCTAACGGGTGCGGGCTACCGTCTGCCTGTGACTGATTCCCACTTCCCTGCTGTTGAAGCGTCCGGCTCGTGCGCATGTGGCGCGGTTGCCTATCGGATCGAAGGTGACCTTCGGAACGTGTGGAATTGCCACTGCGAACCGTGCCGACGGTTCACGGGCCATCACATGGCCGCCACCGCGGCCGCAGCGAGCGACGTGGTGTTCACCAGCGACAAGACGCTGCAGTGGTGGGAACGAACCGAAGGCGTGGAGTACGGGTTCTGCAATCGGTGTGGTTCCTCCCTGTTCTGGCGGGCGGCGGACAAGCCCGAGCACCTGTCAATCTGTGCGGGCACCGTGGACCAACCAACCGGCTTGGAAACCGACGGCATTCTTTTCTCTGATGAGGTGGGCGACTATCACCAGCTGACCCCGGGCATTCCAAGCTGGACCTTGGATCGCAAATCCGAACCAGACTCCGGTCACCTCCCGTAGCGCGGCTCATGTCGTTGTCGGACCTGGAGGGGCCGTACGTTCCAACCATCGCCGTGCTGGCGGTCGCCGCGGGCGTGATCGCCGGGTTGCTGTTCGCCTTCTCCAACTTTGTGATGCAGTCCCTGGATGATCTGGAGCCATCGGCGGCGATCCTGGCCATGCAGTCGATCAACCGACGCATCGTCAACCCGATCTTCCTGCTGTTCTTCGGCGGCGCAGCGCTGACAAGTCTGGGCGTCGTCGGCTATCTGTTTGTCTGCGATGACCGGGGGCCGCGCGAACTCTGGGCGGCGGGTGCCGGTGCGTTGTATCTGGTGGGGGTGATTGGCACCACCGCTCTGCGAAATATCCCAATGAACAATCGCCTGGATGCCGCCTCGGCATCGGCGGACAACGCAGCAGAAACGTGGAGCGGTTACCGGGGCCCGTGGGTCAGGGCCAACACCGTTCGAACCTTGGCGGCCGTCGCATCGGCGACGGCTGCGGTGATCGCTCTCACTCAGGGCTGACCCGGTAGTCGGCCAGCGCAGCGATCTCTTCGAGGAAACCTCTATCAAGCGAACCGGCCGCGATGTCTTGGCCAAACTCGGTCCGCAGGTGGGCGACGGTGACGTGGTTCAGAAGTTGCTGCGCCACCGCGGGGTCGACAAACCGCTCAACACAGCCATCCTCGGCCCGGGCCACCTGCGCTTCGCCCAGCAACCCAACCAGGCTGCCCAAACCACCTATGTCGCGAATGCCGAAGCAGGCATCGGTGAAACTGTTGTGCCCTGCGTTCGCAATATTGACCAGCAGCGCGGCGCTGGTGGTTGACGCAAAGAGTTCCTCGCTCCGCTCAGGTTCCACGACCGCGTCGAATTCCCCGATGACAACCACGCCCGGCTGGGGTGGAGGCGCACTTGCCGCACCGCCGGCAATACTCACCCAGGTCTGGATACGTTCCGGCTCCGCCAGCGCCGACTCAACCGCGGCCCACGCCCCAGCCGAATGACCGGTGATACCCACTCGAGACACGTCAATGCGTTGTGCCAGCGAGCCGGATGTGTTGAGCTCGACCATCAGGTCAAGCAGATCCTGCACGTCGGCCACCGCCGCGTTTTCGCGCTGATTGGTTTCGTCAAAGGCACCCTGACCAATCGTGTCCAATGCCTGTTCAGCAAGGCCGCGTTCAAGATGGTCCATGCTGGCCACGACGTACCCCCAGGACGCCAGATGGGTGGTGTACGTGGTGGCGACCTGGCGGTATCCGCCGAACCCGTGTCCGTAGATCACCACCGGGAACTCACCGTCGGCGGGTGGGGCATCCCGAAAGGCACCGGTGTCGAACTCGCCGCTGAGCTCGGACGGAATGAGCGCCTGCAGGTTCTCGGGGAAAGCACCCAGGGCATCGAAGATCTCGCTGTCCTGGCCAGCCACCTCACCGGGTTCCACCGGGTACCAGATCTCCACGTCCCGATCGTTGACCGTCACCGTCAGGACCCCGGCCATCCACGGACCGGCGGCGTCGTAACGCTCCGGCGACGGCTCGGGCGTTGCGGTCGGGGCCGCCGTGGGAACTTCGGTTGGCGGAACGGGCGTTGGCGGGACGGGCGACGCGCTTGGGGCTTCGACCTCGACGGTTGGTGCAGGATCGGCCGCGGTCTCGTCCGCGGTCCGCCCGTCATCACCACAGGCCACCATCAACAACAGCACGGAGGCAACAAGCCAGGTTCGGAAGCGGGTGTTCATACCGGCTGCACTGTAATTCTCCAGGCCCAGGAGCACCGTGATGTGCGAACCGCCGACGGCTCCGCCGGGCACATCCCGGTCAAGGACGCCAAGGTCGGCGTGGTGATCTGTGCGCAGGCGTTTCGTTGGCTCGACTACCCCTACCGCACCGAAGTGAAGGTCGCCACAAAGGTCCAGCCACGGTGTAGCCACGGTGTAGCCACGGTGCTCAGCGCCCCCGACTGGAATCGAACCAGCGACCTACGAATTAGAAGTTCGTTGCTCTATCCGACTGAGCTACGGGGGCGGGACAAGCGTACCTTCCGGCATCGTCGGGACCGGGAGATAATCCCGTGTGCAGTCGGGAAAATCGGTTTCTGTCCGCGGCGACTTCCAATAGGCTTGAGGGTTCCTGGTGGTTGTAGCTCAGTTCGGTTAGAGCACTTGGTTGTGGTCCAAGATGTCGGGGGTTCAAATCCCCTCAGCCACCCCAGCGGAAGATCCCTCGGGGTCTTCCTCGTGCCCATTCGGTGCACTGGTCCTCCGGGCTCGGTAGCATCGGGGGCTGCATATGCGCCTCTAGCTCAATTGGCAGAGCGTCGGACTCTTAATCCGCAGGTTCCGGGTTCAAGTCCCGGGGGGCGTACCACCTAAATCCCCAGGTCAGAGCGCTAGAAGCTCCGATCTGGGGATCGGTCGTTTTGGCCCGATCCAACGCTTCCCGGAAAATCGTGTGGTACTCATGGATCCATGCAGGGACACATGCGCCAGAAGAAGGCGGGAAGCTGGGAGCTCATCGTCGAGCTCGGCCGAGACCCGCTCACGAACCGCCGCAAGCAGCGCAGCAAGACCTTTCACGGGGCCAAGCGTGAAGCCGAACGCCAGCTTCGGGCACTCATCGCTGATGTAGAAACCGGGCGGCTCACCGACTCAGCGACGACGGTCAACGACATCGTGCAGAAGCGAATCGATCTCATCGCCGACCGGCGAGCACCGTCAACGATGCGGGAGTACCGCCGCATCATGCGTGAGCGGATCGGCCCAGCCATCGGCGAGGTTCCGCTGACGAAGCTCACTACGCAGCGGCTCGATGAGTTCTACCGGGCGCTGGAACGTGAAGAAGGTCTCAAGTCTGGCTCGATCCACCAGATCCACACGCTCATCAACTCGTCGCTCAAACAGGCCGTGAAGTGGGGTTGGCTCGAGCACAACGTTGCCGCCAACACCACAAGGCCACCGGTTCGAACCCGAGAGACCGAACCGCCGTCGATCAAGCAGGTGAAAGAGATCCTCGCCACGGCCGACGCCGGTAGCGACGTCTACGCTACGATGTTCCGCTTGGCCATCGCCACCGGAATGCGGCGAGGCGAACTCGCCGGACTCAAGTGGGCCGATCTCGACTTCGACTCCCGCAAGCTCCGCGTCCGTCGAGCGATCAGCACCGGCGACGGCATCCACGAGAAGACCACCAAGTCCGGCCGCAACCGGCGCATGACGCTCGATGCCGGCACCGTTCAGATGCTGAGCGACTTCGAGGCAACCGTTCGCCAACGAGCAATCGACGCCGGGTACGAACTCCGCTCAGACGCCTACATGTTCAGCCACCAGATCGAAGGCGTGACACCGGTCCATCCAGACAACATCAGCAAGACCTTCGAACGCATCCGCGGCGAGCACGAATCGGTTCGGCTGCACGATCTTCGCCACGAGCATGCCACTCAGCTCATCGCCAACGGCGTCGACATCCCCACCGTCAGCAAACGCCTGGGCCACGAGAAGGTCAGCACCACCCTCGACATCTACGCCCACGTACTCGATGAGAACGATGACGAAGCAGCCGACATCATCGGCGGGTTGCTGGCCGAGTAGCTGACAATCAGCCCGCTCCCGGCTTCGGTGGGAGTTCAAATCGGTGGGGCGAGTTTAACCCAAAGTACACGCGCCCCTTGGAGCGTCGAACTCGTCGCTGCCTAGAGGTTTGACCTGGTCAGCAGATCGGTCGTCTATCGATGCCCCTCGTTGCCAACCCAACGCTCTCGGAGGACGTACTTCTGGATCTTGCCGGAGCCGGTGAGGGGGAACTCGTCGACGGTCATCCAGTGCTTGGGCGTCTTGTGCGGCGCAAGGCGCTCGCGGGCGTAGGCAAACATCTCGGATTCGTCGATCGTCGCGCCGGCGACAGGACGTACGAACGCGCCGACGACCTCCCCATACTTCTCGTCGGGGAGGCCGACGATCGCTACCTCGGCCACCGCCGGATGCGCAAGCAGCATCTCTTCGAGCTCCTTGGGATAGATGTTCTCGCCACCGCGGATGATCATGTCCTTGAGGCGGCCCTCGATCGTGCAGTAGCCACGGTCGTCCATCGCCGCGAGGTCACCGGTGTGCAGCCAGCCGTCTTCGTCGATTGCCTCAGCGGTCTGCTCGGGCATGTAGTGGTAGCCCAACATGACGTGATAGCCCCGCACGCACAGCTCGCCGATCTCACCGATCGGTACCGTGTTGCCGGCTTCGGGGTCGACGATCTTGACCTCGGTGTTGGGCATGGCGGCGCCGATGGTGAGCGCCTTGTCC
>Ga0209187_1002014_pt1 | contig 20768 bp, 19 predicted proteins | sample BantaG_FD_187430 | JGI IMG/M metagenome (GOLD analysis project Ga0209187, IMG submission 187430) | Marine algal microbial communities from Bantry Bay, Ireland - BantryBay_4 metaG (SPAdes) (version 2) | ecosystem: Host-associated > Algae > Red algae > Unclassified | place: Bantry Bay, Ireland...
CCTACGAACAAGAGAGAACAGTTTTTTGAGTTGTTCACCCATTAACACGGCGTTAGAAGAGACATTATTAATTTTTTCATTACCTAATTATTAATTACTCCCCCTCAATCAACTCCATCTCAATCTGTCGCTTCGTCATGTCCGCATCCAGAATTTTAACCCGCACTTTATCACCCATTTTATAAACTTTTTTCGATCTACGTCCCGTCGCCTTTAATCGGCTTTCGTCAATATCGTACGCATCATTTAGTTTATCAAAACCAATCAATCCTTCCGCTTTACTACCTGCCAGTTCAATAAATAAACCACGATCGATCATCCCGCTAATATGGCCTTCCATTTCTTCACCGATATGCTTGCTGATAAATTCTACCTGCTTATATTTAATGGATTCCCGCTCGGCCGTCATGGCTTTTCGTTCCTGCGCGGAGATATGCTTACAACGCGCTTCCAGATCTTCCTTATTCTCACGGTGCGTTTTATCTCCCAGGTTTTTGTATAAAAGTCGGTGGGCGAGTACATCCGCGTACCGTCGAATTGGAGAAGTGAAATGCGAATAATTTTCAAAACCTAAACCGTAGTGACCGATATTTTCCGTCGTATAAATTGCTTTCGCCATTGTACGAATCGCAATTGGTTCGAGTAAGCGCAACGAATCATTTTCCCGTGCCGCTTTGGCCAGTCCGTTAAAAGAATCCGCAATCTGTCGCGGCGTATCCAAAGTCATCTTAAAACCTAATTCCGCCGCAAATTTTCCAAAATCTGCCACCCGATCCGGGTCTGGTAAATCGTGTACCCGATAAACGTAAGGAATCTCGACTCCTTTAGATTTTTTTACCATAAAAGTCGCCACCTCGCGATTGGCCAGCAACATAAAATCTTCAATCAACAGGTGCGCATCCTTTCGCTCTTTTACGTACGCTTCGATCGGAACCCCATCTTCGTCCAGTCGGAATTTTACTTCCTCTCCTTCAAAAGCAATAGCTCCATTTTTAAATTTCTTCTTACGTAATTTTTTGGCAATCGTATTGAGTAATAATAACTCTCCGTGTAATTCTCCTTCACCTGCTTCTAAAATTTCCTGTGCTTCTTCGTAAGCAAATCGGCGATCAGAGTGAATCAAGGTTTTTCCAAACCAGCGGCTGGTCACTTTATAGGCTTCATTAAAAGTAAAAACCGCAGAGAAAGTACACTTGTCCTCATTAGGTCTTAGCGAACATAATTCGTTAGACAGTCTTTCTGGAAGCATCGGACAAACTCGATCTACCAAATAGACCGAAGTAGAACGCTTAAAAGCTTCTTTGTCGAGCGCCGTATTTGGACGTACATAATGGGTGACATCCGCGATATGAACCCCGATTTCGATCTCTCCGTTTTCTAATTTCCTAACAGATAAGGCATCATCAAAATCCTTTGCCGTATCTGGATCAATCGTAAAAGTAGTAATGTCTCGCATGTCCCGACGTCGGGCAATTTCCGCAGCGTCCAGATCATCATTTAATGTTTCTGACTCCGCAACTACTTCTTCTGGAAAATCAATGTTAAAGCCATTGTTAATTAGAATGGCGTTCATTTCAATATTGTTGCTACCCGCCGCACCGAGAACGGTGGTAACGCGGCCGAACATATTTTTCACCGTACGAGTGGGCCACTTGGTAATTTTGATGACCGCTTTTTCTCCGTCCTCTGCTTTAAGTAAATTTTCCAACTCGATGTATACCTCAAATTCGCGTCCACCAAGTTCGACCAGTCCGATGGCATATTTGGGTCCAATTGAAATAGTACCAATAAAGAATTCGGAAGCACGTTCTAACACTTTGGTCACTTTTCCTTCGGGTTTTCGCCGGCCTCGTGCCATGCCAACGGCGACGGTTACCTTATCTCCGTTCATGGCACCTCCGAGAAACTTGGCAGGCACGTAAACATCATTTTCCAGACCATCGACAATAATGTATCCGGCACCACTACGGGTGATATCTACGATTCCATGATGTTCTTTCGTGATGACTGGACCAGAAGAGACATTGCGGTCGAGGCGATATAACTTATCCCCAAAAGAAAATAATTTTCCTTCTTCGGTTAGTCCTTCCAGTGCGTGTTGTACGGCATCGGGAGAATTAGATATTCTTAATTTTCGAATGATCTGTTTGGCATTCAGTTTTTTACGGGCGTTCCGTTTTAGTAATTTGAATACTTCGTTTTTTAAATCCCGAGCGCTTAATTTACGCCCTGAGTTTTTGGATTTTTTTTTGTTTTGCATAATTTTTTTATAAATAAAATCTAATGTAGAAGTCATCTAAGGACTTCTTAAAAGCCATCGGGAAAGACGAAATGAATTTCTATTCTGAAACAATTTCTCCGTTTGGTAAAATTTCTAGGGAAAAAGATTTGCTAGAACTAGCATCAAATTGATTGGTATGTGCGTCAGCTTGTCCGGCTGCGATATATATAATCAGTTCCTCGTCAATCGTGGCAACTGAAGTTAATAACGCATTTTCGATCACTTTAGTTCCAGCAATAACACTTCGATCTATTTCGACACCCTTCCGGTTAAAGGTCAGCATCACATACTGATAATCCAGTAAAGCACCCATCCAATAGACAATCGCTACAAATTCTTCGGATTTTTTTAAACTAAAACAAGGAATAAATTCCGTAAATTCGTCCGGCGCCGGTTCTCCTTCCTGTAAGATGTACTGATCAATCATCAATTGGGGCAGGGGATCGTTGATTCGACTAAACTCTAAATGGGTATCTTCTCCAATGGTAACTGGCAATTCAACCAACGGAAATTTTTTGAGAAATTCGCCAAATTGGACTTTTTCAATTTTAGTCATAATTATATTATAATTAGATGTTCTGCAAAGATAATAGACTTTATACAAAAATTTTAGAATAAAGTCTAATGTACAAGGATTGAATCCTTCTAGGGTTTTATTTTTTTTCTCAAAAAATATTTGGTTAGCTTATTACTTAGATTAATTCTAAATAGGGTGTGCAGAAGGCCATTCTCCAAACATAATTGGGTATATTCGTTATATTCAATAGCTTTGTGAAACGCTAGATTATTAATTATTCAGGCTAACTTTTTTTAAACAAAATGCACTATAATATGAGTTGGATTACAAACTTTCTGACTTCCTCTATCGGTCGAAAACTAATTATGAGTATCACTGGCTTATTTTTAATTCAGTTTTTGCTCGTTCATCTGATTGGAAACCTACAATTGTTAGTAGACGACGGAGGACAACAATTTAATCTTTACGCCAAGCTCATGACGAGTAATCCACTCATCAAAACGGTGTCCATTGTTCTCTACGCATCTATCGTATTGCATATTGTTCAGGGACTTTTAATTTGGCGACAGAACTATAAATCTCGCAATACTCGCTACGCTGTCAATAAACACCCTGATTCAGATTTTTCCTCCCGAAATATGGGATGGTTAGGAATGATTATTTTGATTTTTCTGGTCTTACACCTCTGGCAATTTTGGTTTCAAATGAAATTTGGAGTGCTAGATTCTATGGACTATGGAGAGGGATCTGGTCCCGTAAAAAATCTTTACATTCCCGTGGCGTACGCATTTAAACAATGGTACTATGTTTTGTTTTATATTATAGCAATGGTCTTTATTGCACTTCACCTTAAACACGGTTTCCAGAGTTCTTTTCAAACGTTGGGTTTAAACCATAAGAAGTATACACCGTTAATTAAAGGACTAGGATTGATTTATGCTATTCTGGTTCCACTGGGATTTGCAATTATCCCCATTTACTTCTACTTTTTCTTATAATTAAAAAATTATATCTCTATGCCATTAAAAGCAAATTCTCCCGAAGGAACCCTCGACGACAAATGGACTAAATACCGTTCCACTATGAATCTAGTGGCACCTAATAATAAACGTCGGATTGATATTATTGTAGTAGGAACTGGACTTGCCGGGGCCGCCGCCGCCGCTACACTTGGAGAACTGGGATATAACGTAAAGGCATTTACCTTTCACGATAGCCCACGTAGAGCACACAGTATTGCCGCCCAAGGTGGTATTAATGCTGCCAAAAATTATCAGAATGATGGAGACAGTGTTTTCCGTTTGTTTTACGATACAATCAAAGGAGGAGATTATCGCTCCCGCGAATCCAATGTACATCGTCTGGCAGAAGTAAGTCGAAATATTATTGATCAGTGTGTTGCACAAGGAGTTCCTTTTGCGAGAGAATATGGGGGATTATTAGCCAATCGTTCTTTTGGAGGAGTGCAGGTTTCTCGTACTTTTTATGCCAAAGGACAAACTGGTCAGCAATTGTTACTTGGTGCTTATCAGGCATTGTCCCGGCAGATTTCTTTGGGAAATGTCACGATGTACAACCGGCACGAAATGTTGGATGTAGTGATTGAAGAGGGTAAAGCACGAGGAATTATTGCGCGTAATCTTTTGACTGGAAAGCTCGAACGTTTCGGTGCACATTGTGTGGTACTCGGAACGGGTGGTTATGGAAACGTATTCTATCTTTCGACCAATGCTATGGGTTCTAATACTTCGGCTATTTGGCGCGCTACCAAACGCGGTGCATTAATGGCCAATCCTTGTTATACGCAAATTCATCCTACTTGTATTCCAGTTTCTGGAGAATATCAATCCAAATTAACCTTGATGTCGGAGTCGCTCCGAAATGATGGTCGAGTCTGGGTACCTGCTCACAAAGAAGATGTGATGGCAATCCGGGAAAGACGAATGTCTGCGAAAGATATTCCGGAAGATCGCAGAGATTATTACCTGGAAAGAAGATATCCTGCTTTTGGTAATCTAGTACCAAGAGATGTGGCATCGCGTGCGGCTAAAGTGGCTTGTGATGAAGGATTTGGGGTAAACAAAACGGGATTGGCAGTCTTTCTTGATTTTGCATCGGCGATTCAGCGATACGGAAAGACAGAAGCACATTCTAGCGGAATTCATAATCCAGACCCAAAGAAAATTGAGGAATTGGGTAAGAAGGTCATCGAAGCTAAATATGGTAACCTCTTCGAAATGTACGAGAAAATTACTGGTGAAGACCCTTATGATGTTCCAATGAAAATATTCCCGGCGGTGCATTACACCATGGGGGGATTATGGGTAGATTATAATTTAGAAACCAATATTCCCGGATTATTCGCACTCGGCGAATGTAACTTCTCCGATCACGGTGCCAACCGACTCGGTGCGTCGGCTTTGATGCAAGGACTAGCGGATGGATACTTTGTAATTCCTTACACCATTGGTCAGTTTTTATCAAAAGAAATTCGAACACCAAAAATTAATAGTGATTCTCCTGCTTTCATGGAAGCAGAAAAAGACGTGGATGGTCGCTTGAAAAAATTATTGAGTATCAACGGCTCTCAATCCGTAGAAAGTTTCCACCGTCGTCTGGGATTAATTATGTGGGAATATTGTGGTATGTCGCGTAACGCAGAAGGATTACAAAAAGGACGTAAATTAATTCAGGAACTACGAGCCGACTTCTGGAAAGATGTCTTTGTGCCTGGAAGCGATGATGAATTTAATCCGGAACTGGAAAAGGCGACCAGAGTAGCCGACTTCCTTGAACTGGGTGAACTCATGATGGTGGATGCCCTCGACCGAAACGAATCTTGTGGTGGACACTTCCGGGAAGAATACCAGTCGGAAGAAGGAGAAGCATTGCGTCGTGATGACGAGTACGCCTACGTATCTGCCTGGGAATGGAAGGACGGAGATGATCCGATTCTACACCGTGAAGACCTCGAGTTTGAAAATGTAGAATTAAAAACCAGATCTTATAAATAAAGCTATTGGCATTTGGCTATTAGCCATTGGCTTCCTTCTAACGTATTTCCATGCGTTTGCTTTGAGATAGAAGGGAAGCCAATAGCTAACAGCAGAAAACTATTAAAGACATAATAAAATTTGGAAGTAAATTAAAATTATCGGTGTTGATCCTTAAAATCACATAATCACCATAATTTTTTAAATAGAAAAATATGAAACTGACGCTCAAAATTTGGAAACAAAAAAATAATTCAACTGCTGGAAAATTCGAATCTTATCAAGTCGAAGCGGACGAGCATATGTCCTTTCTGGAAATGCTAGATGTATTAAATGAGTCCTTATTAGCAGAGAAAAAAGAACCTGTTGTATTTGAACACGATTGTCGGGAAGGAATTTGTGGTTCTTGTAGCATGGTGATCAACGGACAACCACACGGACCTAACAAAGGAACCACTGCTTGTCAATTACACATGCGTTATTTCAAAGATGGTCAAACCATCACCATTGAACCCTGGCGTGCAAAAGCATTTCCTATCGTAAAAGATTTAGTTGTTGATCGATCTGCCTTTGATCGTATTATTCAGGCGGGTGGTTATATTTCTGTCAATACCGGACAAGCCCAGGATGGAAACGCCATCCCAATCGAAAAGGGACTAGCTTCCGAAGCAATGGACGCGGCTACTTGTATCGGCTGTGGTGCTTGTGTGGCAGCTTGCCCCAATGCGTCGGCGATGTTGTTTACAGCAGCCAAAGTTTCACATCTTGGATTGATGCCGCAGGGCGAAGTGGAACACACCAAACGAGTACAATCGATGGTGACACAGATGGATGCCGAAGGTTTTGGAAACTGTTCCAACATTGGTGTTTGTGAAGCAGAGTGCCCTAAAGAAATTTCAATTGAAAATATCGCCAGAATGAATCGACAATATATCGGGTCGGTTTTCGGATCGCAAACGAAGGTAGAGAAAGCATAAAACCAGTATCTAAAAATAAAATAGAAACGCTCATCAGTATTGAACTGGTGGGCGTTTTTTATCCTTCCTCAATCACAAACGTTCCTGACCATTCATCATGTAAACTCTGCGGGGTTAAAAATAAAAACAAGCCTTCCATTGGAATAAACCGCAACGTAGATCGGATTAGCACTTGATTTAAACTAGGTGCTCGTCCATCCGGTGTAATTACAATCGTCTGCGTTAAATATTTCCCAAACGTTTTTCCTTCTAAATAATATTCACATACTACATAATAAACGTACATCGCAAAAAATCCCAGCAACTGAAAAGTTATGGGATATGCTTTTTGATTGCGAATAAAATTCTCTTTAATAGACGTCTCCGTCACGTAAGCAATTAGAAATATGATGGTGGAAAAGAAAAGAATGGTACCGATATAATCCAGTATGATATTAATCAACCGTTTCCAGACGGGCGCCGGAATCAGCTTTTTTGGTCGTGGGGATATTAAATGACCATCCAGTAGTTGCGTAGTAATTACGGTCATAAATCATAGTAGTTTATCTATCTATGATAATTCAATAATTATACCACTACCAAACATGGATGAATTTACAAGTGTCTCAAGACCAATATAAACGATTTAAATCTTTAGGTATTAGCCTTTAAGTTGTTGGATTTTTTCAATCAACGAAGTTGTCGAATGCCCTTCCACAAAAGCCAGGCTATTAACCGTTCCGCCGTCTCCAAGTACAATCTCTGATCCGACAATCTGAGGAGGTTGCCAATCTCCGCCCTTCACGAGTACATGCGGACGAATAAGCTGGATCAATTCTAATGGAGTATCCGCTGAAAAAAGAACGACGGCATCTACGCAGGCCAGCGAAGCGAGTAAAAAACTTCGATTGATTTCATCTTTAATGGGACGCTGTTTGCCTTTTAATCTTTTTACGGAATCGTCACTATTGAGTCCGACAATTAGGCGGTTACCGAGTTGTGCCGCTTCGGCCAGATAATGTAAATGCCCATAATGAATCAAATCAAAACAGCCATTAGTAAAAACGATCTTTTCTCCCGTCGCCTTCCAGGTTTTAACGGCAGGAAGAATTGATTTAATAGTATGTTCTTTGGCAAAAATATCGGTCAACATACTTAAAGGATTTTGGCTTCTTCCGGTAAAGATTCCGGATGATAATTTTTATTCATGATCGGTAGAGATACCAGAGCGATGAGTCCCGCCACTACGTTAATTCCCAGTTGTACCGAAAAGAAAAGAATATTTGCAAAAGAAAAACCATCCGCTTCACTCACCCCGTACACCGCTAACAAATTAATAGTAAAAAGATGATAAGTGCCCATACCGCCAGGAGAAGGTACCGCAATCGCCAGTGCACCAACCACAAATGACATGAGTGCGACCTTCGGCGGCAAATCTACGGTGGGACCAAACGCAAAAAAGCAAAAATAAGTCATTAGAAAATACATAAACCAGATGTTGGTACTGTGTAGCCAAAATCCAATCGGGTTATCCAGTTTGCGAATGGAAAGCATTCCTTCTCCGAATCCTTTGATCACATTAAATATTTTTTTGAAAAAGGCACTGGCCATTATTTTTTGTCGAAAAATCCAGCATAAGAGAAGGACAAGAGCGCCACCTGCGACTACAAAGATCAATAAATTACTGCCACTGCTATCTTTGCCTTCTTGCCATTTTTGCAGATAGGTAATAATGGTATCAAATTCGATTAGAAGACAAAGACCGATGGCAAGCAAGAGAAATAAAACGTCCATGAGTCGTTCAACAATCACTGTACCGATGACGCGCTCCACGGGGACTGTTTCGTATTTGGAGATGGCCACCGAGCGCATCACTTCTCCCAGACGGGGTAATCCTAGATTGCCAAAATAACCCAACATAGTCGCAGCAAAAAGATTGACAAAACGGGCGTCTCGACCTAATGGTTTGATCAGCATTTTCCAGCGAAGTGCACGGCTGACATTACTGATCATATAGCACAAATAAACTACGGCGATCCAGGCATAATTGGCAGACTTAAAATCACCAATAATTTTTTGGATTAGACTACAGTCCGCAGCGGCAATTCCATTGATTATACATTCTTCCAGATAGGCAGCTTCTTGTCTTTTAAAGACAAAATACAAAATAGCCAGTCCGAACCCCAGGAAAAGTAAAAACTTGAAAAGATTAGTAAGTGAGTTTTTCAAATGCTTTTTTGGGGCAAAGATAGTTCAATTTTAGGAATGGTCGAATAATGTAAATCAGGGTTTAAAATAATTTTCTTAAATAGATCAAGATCACTTCTAAAGATTATTGTGGTGTCCTACCATCGGCTTCTAGCCGAGACAAGCTCGAACTCAAATCGAACTCTAAATCAACTGATTGTTGGCACCGGGCATGATACTGATGGGCTGGAAGCTTTTGGATTCTTCAATATCCATCATAACGTAAGAGATAATAATAACAATATCTCCTACCGCTACCCGTCGGGCAGCAGCACCGTTGAGGCAGATTACGCCCGAACCTCGCTCGCCGGTAATGATATAGGTTTCTATTCTCTCGCCGTTGTTGTTATTAACAATCTGGACTTTCTCCCCATCCTGCATATTCGCAGCATCCATGAGGTCTTCGTCAATCGTTATACTACCAATATAATTAAGATTGGCTTCGGTCACCGTAGCACGGTGTATCTTGGATTTAAATCTGGTTATCATCATAATGAAACAAAAGTACGGGTTTATATGAAAGGAATAAACCCTGCAGGGAAATTATTTATATATAATGTTTTATTACGTAAATAAAATCTACGCTAAAACTGCTTTTTGCGCTTCTTTTAGGATCATATTGTCAATAAGTCTTATATCTCCTGCCCAGACTGCGGTGAGGGCCACTATGAAAGTAGCGTCCGAAAAATGCTGAATAGGTTGTAAGGTTATTCCATCCACAATCTCGAAGTATTCTGGTCTAAATCCAGCTTCGGTAAGGGTTTTCATGGCCATCTTGGACATACTTTCGGGTCTTCTATTATCAATATTTGACTTAACTTTAGAAAGGATCTGACTTAGTAAAACTGCTTTTTTACGATAAACAGGCGTTAGCCGACGATTCCTGGAACTCATAGCCAGGCCATCTTTTTCACGAATAATAGGGCAAACCACTAATGCTGTTTTATGATTCAGTTGTTTGAGCATAGACCTTACAATGGTAAGTTGCTGAAAATCCTTCTGGCCCATGAATAATCGATCAGGTTTGACAATATCAAGGAGTCGATGAACCACTTGCGCCATTCCGTCAAAATGTCCAGGGCGAAAAGCACCTTCCAGTACAGTTGCTAACTGTCCAAAATTTAAATCGAGGGTTGTATCTAGTCCTTTGGGATAAATCTCTTCTACCGAAGGAACAAATAGAACCGTGGTTTGGATGGATGAGAGCATCTCAATATCAGTTCCCAGTGTACGTGGGTATTTTTCCAGATCTTTTTTATCATTAAACTGGGTAGGATTAACAAAAATACTAACCACGGTACAGTCCGTTTCGGAAGAGGCACGGTTGACCAAAGATAGGTGCCCGTGGTGAAGGGCACCCATGGTTGGAACAAACCCGACCGTTTTTCCCTCCTTTGATACCTTTTGGAGATATTGCTGTAGATCAGCGACCTTTTTAAACAAAAACATATTAGTGCTGTAATATTTATAAAATAAATAAGAATATGTTGAAAATAGTTATTTAGAGGCAAATATAAGCGGCTTTAAATAAGAATTTTCGTAAAACAAACAACTTCATTGAGACGTTGCCTAATATAATAGGTTACATTTTGAAAAGGATATACGGGCAGTAATTCGCATATTTTTCGTAAATTTGCAAACCAGTTCATTGAATCGAACTAAATTAAGTACTTCCCAATCTGAATTTTACCAATGCTTTAAGGATATTAATTAATCAGATCAGCTAGTACTATTTGAAGATGTGTATTTCTCCAAGAATAAAAGAATACACTTCTTTTTTATAAAATATAAATGTGTCTATGGATAAGAAGAAAGTATTGATTGTTACACAGGAAATGGAACCCTATACACTGGCCTCAGAAATTGCCAGTATAGCGAGAAAACTACCTCAGCACATTCAGGAAAAAGGAATGGAAATCCGAGTGTTGATGCCCCGATACGGAACAATTAACGAACGCAGGCATCGCTTACACGAAGTGGTAAGACTATCTGGAATGAATATCATTGTAGATGATGACGATTTTCCATTAATTATTAAAGTAGCTTCCTTGCCAGGTGCTCGGATGCAGGTTTATTTTTTGGATAACGAAGATTTTTTCAAAAGGAAAGCCATCTTCGAAGACGCTAAAGGAAAGCCTTTTGAAGATAACGTCGATCGTATGATCTTCTTTTGTAAAGGAGTTATTGAAACGGTTAAGAAATTTGGCTGGCCGCCAGATATCGTTCACTGTCACGGCTGGATGACCAGTTTAATTCCACTTTATTTAAAGACCGCCTACAAGACGGAACCTTTATTTCAAAATTCAAAAGTGGTCTATTCGCTTTATAATGCGGATTTAGACGAAAAATATACAGAGGAGTTTGCCTCTAAAGCTTCCATCAACGATTTGGAACCAGAAGATTTGATTCCTTACCGGCTCGATGAAGAAATTGTTTTGCATAAGGGTGCCTTGGCTTTCTCTGACGCAGTAATTGTGGGAAGTGAAGAACTAAGAGACGATTTGCAGGGTCAGCTGAAAGAATTCAAAAATCCAAGTCTGGAATTTCAGCAACCAGAAGCTTACCTCAGCGCTTACATGGAATTTTATAATTCTCTGTTGGAGCAGGAAGTTGAGTAAATATTCAGGTGTAAATAGCGGAAAAGGTGAAAATCTTTTCCGCTGTTCCTGTCTATAAATCCAAAAGACTTCCAGAAAATTAGTTTCAGTCTATAAAGTCGCTACGGATATTTAGTTATTTATTCTACCTCTCTACGTGTTTTCGCACAATCCAAATGCTTTAGCTTCGTTTTAACAATAGTCCAGTGTTTACACGACCACCTTTTCCTCAAAAATTTAATTGTTCTTACATGAAATTAGCTGGTATCTATGCCGTAATTCTTCTGCTTATGTTAGCAGGATGTACAGAATCAACCACGGTTGGAGGAGAAATCCTCGATCAGGATCAGTCAGCCTTGCTAGCCATTGACACTTTTACCATTCGTACTGCGACAAGAACGCAAGATGAGATAGTCGTTCACAGTCCAACCGTGCAATTTGATAATTATCTGTGTGGCCATTTTGAAGATCCCGTTTTTGGAACGGTAAAAGCTGATTTTTACGCACAATTTCGGGTGAATGAAATTGCCTTACCAGTATTTCCAGATACCGCCACGTATGACTCACTGATACTTACTCTGGAATATAATTTGGACGGTATTTATGGAGATTCTACCGCTGAGCACCAATTTGAAATTTATAGAATTACCACTGATCCGGTAGTGGCAGATACTTTTACTTCTGATGATGAACTGCCCATCGAGTCTGATGTCCTGGCCACTATCAGTTTTAGTCCTGATTTTTCAGAAAAATTTGATTTTTCTACGATTGTAGAAATTGATACTTCAATGACGCCTTCAGATACTATTTACGCAACTATCAATCCTTCTTTAAGTATAAGACTAGATGATTTGATAGAGGAGTTAGTGCAGATCAACACAGATGACCTGGATCAGACCAATGAGGACTTTCTTGCCAATTTTGGTGGGTTAGCGATCAGACCAGTTGGTGGACCGACTGGATCTATGCTCAGTTTTGATATTGGTGCAACACAGACGGGCTTGCAGTTGCATTATCAAACAGAAGACGAAGGAGAAGTTACTAATTTACTATATGAGTATAATATTACGACGGCTAGCGTTCGCTTTTCTTCGTTTGATAATGATCCAAGTGCAGCTATCGTAGCTGCGGAGGCAGGCGGCTTTGAAGGTGGAAAAACTCAGACCTACATTCAGGGAATGAATGGACCTAATACAGTAATACAATTACCATATATCACTAATTTTAAAGATATTGTGCTGGTTAATCATGCCGAACTTACACTAACTATTCAGGAGGCTCCAGATGGGAATGTGGATTTATATCCACCTGTTACTCAAATTATCGTTTTGTACGAAAATGCAGAAGGTAATTTTATCACTATTGACGATTTTCTTTTTACCTTTAATGGTGTAGGGCTTAGTGTTTTCGGTGGGCAACCGGAATCATTCACAGGACCTAACGGAGAAACATTGTCCAGATATCGAATGAAAATTTCGGGTCATCTGCAAAGAATGATAGATGGAGAATTACCCAATGAAATACATTTACAAGTTTTTCAAAAAAATGAAAGAGCTAATCGAGTTGTATTATACGGCTCTGACCATCCTCAATATCCAGTAACCCTAGAAGCTAATTTTACAAATCTAAATTAATTAACACTAAAAAGCTTTTAATTATGTGTGGAATTGTCGCATACATCGGAAATAAACAAGCTTATCCTATTCTCATCAATGGGTTAAGAAGACTGGAATATCGTGGTTATGATAGTGCGGGGGTTGCCCTCCACGACTCTGAAAACGAAATCATGCACATTTACAAACGAAAGGGTAAAGTGCAGGAACTGGTCGATTTTGTAAAAACAAAGCCGGTAGAAAGCACCATCGGAATTGGTCATACGCGTTGGGCTACCCACGGTAAGCCGGATAATATCAATGCACATCCACATACGTCAGGCAACGGTCGATTAGCCATTATTCACAATGGTATTATTGAAAACTACGATTCTATAAAAAAGGCGTTAATTAGAGAAGGACACACTTTTACTAGTCAAACGGATACGGAGGTGCTGATCCACCTGATTGAAGCTATTCAGGAACGGGATAATTTAAACCTTGAAGAGGCGATTAGAGTGGCTTTGTCTCAGGTAGTAGGCGCTTATGCGATTGTCATCATGGATAGAGAAAATCCCAATCAGTTGATTGCCGCCAGAAAAGCCAGTCCATTGGTAGTTGGAATTGGAGACGGAGAATTTTTTATTGCTTCTGATGCTACCCCAATCGTAGAATATACACAGAAGGTCGTCTATTTGAATGACGAAGAAATCGCAATAGTCAACCGAGATGGTGATCTTACTTTGAAAACTATTGCCAACGAATTAAAAACACCATTCGTTCAGCAATTGGAAATGAACATAGAGGAGCTGGAAAAAGGAGACTACGAGCACTTTATGCTGAAAGAAATTTTTGAACAACCCGTTTCTATTACCAACGCAATGGCAGGTAGAATCAACGCTGGAGAAGGTTGGATTAGAGTGGGCGGACTGATGTCGACTTACGAAAAAATTGCCGCCGCTAAACGTTTTATTATTGCGGCTTGTGGAACTTCATGGCACGCCGGACTGATTGGCGAATATCTTTTTGAAGAACTGGCTAGAATTCCTGTTGAAGTAGAATATGCTTCTGAAATGCGCTACCGAAATCCAATTATTGGAACGGATGATGTAGTCATCGCACTTTCTCAATCCGGTGAAACCGCTGACACCATGGCCGCACTGGAAATGGCAAAGAGTAAGGGCGCCACCCTCTACGGAATTGTTAATTCAGTAGGGTCCTCTATCGCTCGAATCACGGATGCAGGTTCTTACATTCACGCGGGGCCTGAAATCGGAGTGGCAAGTACCAAGGCTTTTACAGGGCAGGTAACCGTACTGGCTTTAATGGCAATTAATCTGGGGTATGAAAGAGGACGTATTCCTCGTTCTTATTATCTTCAGCTAATTAACGAATTAGAACTTATTCCACAAAAAGTTCAGACCATCCTTGAAAAGAACGAGCAAATCAAATTTATTGCTGGCGAAATAAAAGATATTAATAATGCACTCTATCTCGGTCGGGGATATAATTTTCCAGTAGCATTGGAAGGAGCACTAAAATTGAAAGAAATTTCCTATATTCACGCGGAAGGATATCCAGCAGCTGAAATGAAACACGGCCCGATTGCATTGATTGACGAAAATATGCCAGTCATTATTATTGCGAATAATAAAAGTGCACACGAAAAAATAGTCAGTAACATTCAAGAAGTAAAAGCTCGTAAAGGAAAAGTAATTGCCATCGTTACCGAAGGGGACACGGTCATCAATGAAATTGCCGATTACGTAATTGAAATTCCGGAAACAGATGAGCCTCTATCTCCACTACTTTCCGTTATTCCACTCCAGTTATTGTCTTATCATATTGCCCTTATGCGCGGCTGTAATGTAGACCAACCACGAAACTTAGCGAAGTCCGTAACCGTAGAATAAAGGCGAAAAATGCTCACAACAATTTAATAAATCAATAAATAAAAATATTATCAAAAGTTTAGCAATGCAATATAATTCTAGTAAGGAAAATCTAGAGATGCCGGAATACGGCAGAAATGTGCAACTACTGGTCAATCACGCACGCACCATTGAGGACGACGATTTTCGTCAGGCTTTTGCAGAAAAAATCGTGGAACTTATGCATCAAATGAATCCACAGAATCGGACCATTGAAGATTATCGAACGAAATTATGGAAACATCTCTTCCAGATTGCCCGATTTGATCTCAATGTGAAACCGCCAGAAGGAGATCCTCCAACACGGGAGGAATTTATGGCTAAGCCCTCTAAAGTGCCTTACCCAAAAGCAGACGCACGTTTTCGTCATTATGGCACGAATGTACAGCGCATGATTCGTAAAGCACGAGATATGGAAGCAGGTCCCAAGCGGGAGGCCTTTACGGGTGTAATCGCTTCTTACATGAAACTGGCTTATCGTACCTGGAATCGGGAGCATTTTGTGAGTGACGAAGTTATAAAATCAGACCTTATTTCTCTTTCCGAAGGAGATCTTTCCGTTCGGGATAGCATTTATGTAGATCCAATCAATACGGCCAGAGCTAACGAAAATTCGAAAGATAAACGTCGTGGAAAACGCACGAACAATAATCGCGGCGGAGGAAAGTATGGTCGTAATAATGGAAAAAATTATCGCCGAAAGTAATCTTCTGCTACGGACTATTTTAAAAAAATACTATGAACACAGATGCCTTTGAGGTAACTGGCGGAATTTCACTGAGCGGTGAAATCATACCGCAGGGTGCAAAAAATGAAGCATTACAGGTCCTATGTGCGGTCATGCTGACCGACCAAACGGTAACTCTTTCTAACGTTCCGGATATTTTAGATGTGCAACGTTTGATTGCGCTTATTAAAGGTCTTGGAGTTAATGTGATTAACCTCAGCCCCGGAACCTGGTCTTTCACGGCCAGCGATATCGATCTCAACTATTTTTATTCCAGTGAATTTAGAAAAAATGCTAGCCGCATCCGTGGCTCAGTCATGTTGATCGGTGCCATGTTGGGTCGTTTTGGTAAAGCTTATTTGCCAAGGCCCGGTGGAGATAAAATTGGCCGCCGTCGACTGGATACCCACTTTCTGGCACTCGAAAAACTGGGTGCTAATTTCCAGTACGATGCCGAAAAAAATGCTTATGCTATCCAGGCTAAAGAATTAAAAGGTACTTACTTGCTAATGGATGAAATATCCGTTACCGGTACCGCAAATATCGTGATGGCTGCTGCTCTAGCGAAAGGAACTACCCAGATTTATAACGCGGCTTGCGAACCTTACCTCCAGCAACTTTGCAAGATGGTCAATACGATGGGTGGTAAAATATCCGGGATCGGTTCTAACCTTTTGACCATCGAAGGGGTCGACAAACTGGAAGGAACAGAACACCGATTGCTGCCTGATTTTATCGAAATAGGAAGCTTTATCGGTTTAGCTGCAATGACTCAGTCATCTATCACTATTAAAGATTGTCGGGTCGATCAACTGGGAAACACCTTAAATGTTTTTGAAAGAATGGGCGTTCAGATGGATATTAAGGGAGATGATATTCACATTCCAGCACAGGATTCTTACGAAATTCAAACCTTTATAGATGGCTCGATTATGACTATTTATGATGCGCCGTGGCCAGGATTTACGCCCGATCTAATGAGTATTGTCTTGGTGATGGCGACGCAGGCTCGGGGAAGTGTACTGATGCATCAGAAGATGTTCGAAAGTCGCCTGTTTTTTGTGGATAAATTAATCGATATGGGCGCACAAATTATTCTCTGTGATCCACATCGTGCCACCGTTATTGGTCTCAACCGCAAACAACAACTTCGTGCGATTGAAATGACTTCTCCGGATATTCGGGCCGGGGTGGCGTTATTAATTGCAGCACTTTCCGCCAAGGGAACAAGCGTCATTCGTAATATTCACCAGATTGATCGGGGATACCAAAATATTGACACCCGGTTGAATGCACTTGGTGCTAAAATAACTCGTACCTAAATAAGTGCCAGCCATAAATCGGGAAGCTATTATTTGACCATTACTAAGCATCCATGCCTCTAGCACCGCTTACCGCCGTCATTATCACCAAAAATGAAGCATCCAATATAACTCGGTGCCTTAATTCCCTACAGTCCGTAGCCGAAGAGATACTGGTAATTGATAGTGGAAGTACAGACGACACCGTAGGGCTTGCTCGTCAGTCAGGAGCCAGAGTAATTTCTACCAAGTGGAAAGGCTACGCACAAACTAAAAATTTTGGTAACAATCTGGCCTCCAATCACTGGATACTCTCCATAGATGCAGATGAAGTGATTTCCCCGGAATTAGCGACCGAAATTTTACACCTAAAACTCAATAAAGGAGAAGCCTATCGTTTTAATCGCCTGAATAATTTTTTTGGACAATGGATAAAGTATAGTGGTTGGTTTCCGGATTGGAAAATTAGAATATTCGACCGCCGGAATGCTTATTGGGTAGGGGAGTACGTGCACGAAAAAGTGAAATTTTCTGAATCGGTTCGGGTAAAAAAAATGGAAGGACTTTTATATCATTATAGCTATCAAAGTCACGAGGATCACTGGAATAGAATAGAATTATACAGTACTTTATCCGCCGCAGAACTCTTCACAAATCGGGTCAAACCAGGCTGGTTAAAACAAAAAGGAGGACCTGTTTTTCGATTTTTTAAAACCTATATTTTACAAAAAGGATTTTTAGATGGAAAGGCGGGATGGACCATTAGTAAGCGGGCCGCATCTACTGTTGCCCTAAAATATGAAAAGCTTAACAAACTTTACGAAAAACATAAAAAAGCAAATGATTAGGCATTTGTATAATTTTACCAACCTTAGTTACGTTTTTAGAAAAACACAATCTATGAAAACCTCAATGCAAATCTTTACCGGTCTATGTCTCATCTCCCTGTTTTTAGTGGGCTGTAAGTCCTCAGATAAAACGGCAAAGACAACACCTACCTATAAGAATGGACTTAATTTTGTCAAATCTGACCGACTCAGTAAGGTGCTAGAGAAGGCGAGTCGTACCGATCAGATTGTCTTTATGGATATTTATACGACCTGGTGTGCTCCCTGCAAACTGATGGACGAATATGTATTTACCGATCCAGGCACTAAGAAATTTATGGATGAAAACTTCATTAATTATAAAGTGGACGCCGAGAAAGGGAACGGTCAGACGGTCGCTACAATGTACGGGGCGAGCGTTTATCCTACCCTGATTTTTGTAGATAAAGACGGAAATGTATTGGCCCGCCGAGAAGGTGCCACAACCATTACCGAACTAAGAAGTCTGGCCCAAGAGGCCATAATCGCAAAAGGCCCCTAGAATTCATTTTAGCCTTTTCCTAAAAAGAAATGAGGCCTTAATCCAATTTTCTGGCTAGCATCAGTCCATCCCGAATCGGGAGTAAGATATTTTCCACCCTTGAATCTTGATGAATTTTTTTATTAAAATAATCAAGTATCTCAGTATCCCTGTCTTTCTCGACACGGACTACTTTTCCATCCCACAAAACATTGTCTGCCAGAATATATCCTCCAGGATTCACCCGGTCAATAATTAAATCGTAATATTGAGGGTAATGCATCTTTCCAGCATCTATAAATACCAAATCGTACGTAGCGTTGATGGTTGGAATAATTTTTTTAGCATCGCCGATGTGCAATTGAATCCGATTGGCAGCACCCGCCCGATCAATGTATTTTTCAATGATATAGGCTAATTCCTGATTTACTTCGATGGTATGTATTTTCCCTTGTGGGAGTAATCCTTCCAGTAAACACAAGGTGGCGTAACCAGTAAAGCTGCCAATTTCCAAGACGGTTGCTGGTCGTATCATTCGACTGAGAAAGCGCAATAAAGTTCCCTGCAAATAACCGGAGGCCATCTGTGGTGCCAGGGTTTTTAGATGTGTTTCTCTTAATAATTCATCGAGTAATGACGAAGGGGGAGTAGTATGTTTTTCACAATATTGATCAATCAGATTAAGTGGCATGTCGACTGGTTTTGAGACTTTTGAAAGAATGGAAAAAGACCGCACCGAGAATTAAAAGACAACCCAGGTAAAATTGAAGAGATAATTCCTGTGCGTCATTCAGAAAAATCCAGGCTAGAAAAATACCATAAACGGGTTCCAGATTAATGGTCAACGTAGAGGCAAAAGCAGAGATATGTTTTAAGGATCGGAGTGACAAGACATAAGCCAGCGTAGTACATCCTAGTGCCAGGATTAATAACCACAACCAATCAAAATCCTGTGGCATAAACGGTGCATCCGGTTGGTACAACAGATATATGGGCAGGCAGATGCTGAGAAATAGCCAGCCACTACCCAGCTCTAAAAAAGTTATTGTTAAAGGCTCGGCTTTATCTACCAGTGTCTTATTTAAAACGGCAAACAAGGCAGCTAAAAATGAACTCATCAAGCCTACCAAAATTCCCGTCATCATATCCCATTCCGTGTTGTTGACAATGAGTAATACGCCGGGAACCATCAGAAGACCTAGACTAAGCTCTTCTCTTTTTATTTTTTGTTTAAAAATGACGGGTTCGATTAGCGCCGTAAAAAAGGAGGCGGTCGCCATGCAAATTAGAGCGATGGAAGCATTGGCAAATTTTACTGAACCAAAAAAACAGATCCAGTGTAGGGAGACCAATACTCCAATAGCCATGTATTTAAACGTTAGCGCGGGTGGCAAGGCTGCAATTCTCTTTTTTATTTTTGTCAAAAAAGGAATGCTAAAGGTCGTAATACCCATTCGCCACCAAACCAGAACGAGCGCTGATAAAGTTATTAAATCACCCAAAATTGCGGTAAATCCAAACAGGAGTACGGCGATGTGTAATTCAAAATAAGCGCGTTTCGTTGGATTCAAGAATTTTTATTTTGGGTAAAGGTAGATTTATTTTTTTAACATCATAAAGCGACCAGGTAAGAAGTAGTCTGCTTTGGGCATTTGGAAAGGAGGAGCGTAAACAGGTTTAAATTCTTTTAGGCCAAGATGGTATTCGATCTGCGAAGGCATCTTTTTTTGCTTCAGCTTTTTAGGGCTAAAGTCAATGACCGTACTCCAGTCAATGGAATAATAAGAACTGGGTTTTTGCCAGATATCTTTTAGTTTTATTTGAATAAAACCCTCACTCAATTTTTCGGTATCATCCCAAAAAATCAGACTTTTATAATTCATATAAAAGAGCATCAGCTCAAATTCTTTGAGTCGAATGGGCTGAAACTCACCATCGTCCGCCGCAAAAAAGCGTTGCGCTGAAAAAGGTAAGACCCAAAGTACATGGATTTTTTGCTGATAATAGGCGTTCGTGCGACGAATCAATTCAGCTGGCGTAAGGGGCGTTACCTGTATTTCAATTCCAATATTCTTTTTAAATCCTTCAACCAGTACGTCCGGACGGATCGTATCCATCATTTTTTCTAAAGCTACATTTTTGACATTGGTACCTAATTCCTCTAATAAACTAACATAAATTTGCTTCTTGATTCGAAGATGAAGTTGGGATTCCCCTTTGTAAGCGCAATTTTTTTCCGGCAGATGGGCAAAGTGATGAATACGTTTAAGGCCCTTTCT
>Ga0209187_1002015_pt1 | contig 20760 bp, 20 predicted proteins | sample BantaG_FD_187430 | JGI IMG/M metagenome (GOLD analysis project Ga0209187, IMG submission 187430) | Marine algal microbial communities from Bantry Bay, Ireland - BantryBay_4 metaG (SPAdes) (version 2) | ecosystem: Host-associated > Algae > Red algae > Unclassified | place: Bantry Bay, Ireland...
TATTGCGTTGCTGTGCAATCTCTTTGAACTCCATACCAGTAGCATAATCATTTACACACCGCAAGCGCAAGCGAATATACTCTTGCTGATGGTTGTGAAGATAACGTTGGTAAATAGCTTTGTCAAAGCCTATTTCATTAAATTCTTTACGTTTGTATCCCATAAATCAGTTATACGGAAATATCACCCTAAAGGGAATAACATTTAACTCCAAAAAAGTGAAAATGATTCCCGCTTATGAAATTTTTTTGTAATTTTTTTTTGAATTGCAATAAATTATTGGATTTAGTGGGCTTTTTTTGTTGTTCAATGCGAGAATGCAAGAATGTGAGAATGCGAGAATGTTTTTTGCGTATAGTTTTACCACAAAGTCCACTCTTCTTTATTACAAATATGCATTGAAGATTATTTCACCACAGAGGAGCGAAGTGTTTCACAGAGTAGATAATACGTATATAATATTCTCGCATTCTCGCATTAGCAGCAAGGGAAGCGCGGAGGATGAACTTGGCGACGGAGAACCTAAATATACGAAACTACGCCCGATGCGAGTGGAAATGTTTTTATGCGTGCCTGTAGGGGCAATCCTTGCGGTTGCCCAACTTTTGTAGGCACGCATAAAAGCATTGCAGCGGGCAGCGGGGAGACTATTAGACTGGAAATGATACTCGCCGTCCCATTTAATTAATGCTTCAATGTTTTGATGCTACAATGCTTCAATGTCCTTTGTTACTGAATTACTGCTAGAACGCTAGAATATTGGTTTTGTGTTGCTGCTACGATTATCTATGTGTTGCTGCCGCAAATTTAGAGTTGAAATATGGTGTTTATGACAGCAATTCTCGGTTTAGAGAGAATTCATCGTTTTCAAGCTGATGTTACCCGAGGTTTATCTTGCATCGCTAAGTTAGATTCCCAAATTAAGTTGGGAATGACGGGATACGAGAAAGAAATAGCTTCTAAAGCGAGAATAGCTGTATTTATGAACATATATTTTTTAATCATTACATATTAGAAATTTTCGTTTTAATTTAAGAGCTTTGCCAGATCAATCTTAATATTACTACAAAACCTAAAAAATAGACTATAATGAGATTTGTATACACATATAATTGGATGCTTATTCTTTTGTGCTTGTTTGTCTGCAATCAAGCATTTGCAACGATTCACATTATTGAAGCGACGGAATTGGAATTTACTCCGACTGACATCACCATTGAATTGGGAGATACGGTTCGTTTTGTTTGGATTGAATCCAATCACGCCATAGCAAGTGGTGCTGATGGTACTAATGATGAGGTTTTTATGGCCTTTCCTTTAAATGATGCTGATCCTGAACGTGATTTGATATTGGATGCACCAGGATATTATCCGTATTTCTGTGCTTTTCACCTTGATGAGGAACAATTAGGAAGTATCACCGTGCTTTCACCAGAGGTGATCGATTGTGGGGAGCTGTTTTTTTCGGAGTACATTGAGGGATCTTCCAATAACAAGGCTTTGGAAATTTACAACCCGACTGAGCAAGACATTGATTTGTCAAATTATTCTATAAAAAGATACAATAATGGTGGAACGGATACATCGGCTGATGTCCCATTGGAAGGAGTTGTAAAGGCAGGAGATGTTTTTTTAATTGTTCATGGAGAGGCGGCGGATGGTTTGATAAATCAATCAGATTTGATAAGCAGCAACATTGTTAATTTTAATGGAAATGATGCTTTGGAATTATACAATGGCGGATTGTTGATTGATCTTTTTGGTCGAGTTGGCGAAAATCCAGGTGATGGTTGGTTGATAAATGAAATGGATAGTGTTTTAACGGAGGAAGTAACCTTGGTTAGGAAAAGTGATGTAAATACAGGCGCATTGGATTGGGAAGTTGGGATAACTCAATGGGATGATTATGAGCAAAATGATTTTTCTTTTGTTGGAATGCATGCTAATAATACATGCAATGTTATAGAATTTACAGGAAGCATTGGTTTTGAAAATGCAAACATTAGTTTTAACGAAACCGATGCCGATTATTCATTTAATATTGTTGGACTTGATATTGAGCTATGTTATGATTTTAAAGTAGCGATTACAGGAACGGCAACGCAAGATGAAGATTACACCATTCTAGAATATAGTGGAGATACATTAGAATTGTCAGTTTGTCCAGAATCACCAAGCATTATATTTACAATAGATTTTATTGAAGATGAATTATCTGAAATTAGTGAAAATATTGTATTTGAAGTAATTGATTTACCGACAGGCGTGGTTAGTGGAAATAATGAATTTGTGGTGACGATAAATGATGAAAATTTGCCAACAGGAACCATTGGAGATATTGCTGCAATAGATTCTGACGGTATTGCTATAAATGTAGATAAAACTTATCAAGTGAAAGGAATTGTTTATGGTCCTAATTTTTCAGAAAACGGATTGCTTTTTGTAATTAGAGATGAAACAGGAGGGATCGCTGTTTTTTCAGGAGGAGATGATTTTGGGTATGAAGTCAATGAAGGCGATGAAGTGTTGGTTTCTGGTGTTGTTACACAATTTAGAGGTTTGATAGAGATTGTTCCGTTTGAGATAGAATTGCTTAGTTCAGGAAATTCAATTAAAGAACCAACAACGGTTACAAGTTTGGATGAAAATTCAGAATTAGATTTGGTTAAATTAGAATGCGTGCAATTGGTTGATCCATCGGAATGGACGAATGGAGGACCAGGATTTAATGTCAATATTACGGACGGTCAAAATACTTATACAATGCGAATTTACAATCAAGTTGATTTGTATGGAATGGAAGCTCCGACGGGTTCTTTTGATGTTGTAGGATTGGGTTGGCAGTTTGCAAGTTCAAATGATGCTCCATTTGCAGATGGTTATCAGATAAATCCGAGATCGCAAAACGACATAATAGCGAAGGATGTGGTTGCAAATTTTTCAGGAACGAATGAAGGGCTGACTTATACTTTTGTTGCGACGGAGGGCGGAGCTGATTCTTATTCGTGGAATTTTGGCGACGGCAGTTCGGGAAATGGTTCAACAGTTGAGCATACTTTTACAGGAAATGGTACTTATAACGTTATCTTAACGGTTAATAAGGATGGATGTACAGCAAGTAGCAATCAAACTTATGTAATTGATAATACGGGCATATCGGAATTATTAGCAAAAGTTAGTATTTTCCCAAATCCAACTAGAAATGTTGTAAATATAAGCGGCGATTTTTATTTTGATTCGTATAAAATATATGACATTACTGGTAAAACTTTTTTAGAAAACAAGTTCCCAGAGACAAACACTACCCAAATTGATTTTACCGCTTTAACCAGTGGAATGTATTTTCTACAGATTACAGGGGAAGCAGGTACAATTATTGAAAAGATTAAGCTGTTCTAGGTAACTTTAAATATCATTAAGGAAAGCGAAAAGAATGACTTGATCTAATTAGTAGATTAACTTATTTTTTTCGCTTTTTTTATAAACAGAATACTATGATTTACAGTTTAATTTCTTGGATTGTTTTTGGTTTAATTGCAGGTTATATTGCAAAACATTTTTCTAATAATCCTAATCTTGGCACATTTAAGACAATTGGTCTTGGAATAGCAGGTTCCATTGTTGGAGGTTTAATTACCTCACTTGTTGGTCTTGGCGGCGGTGGATTTATCTGGTCAATGTTGACGGCAGTTGGCGGAGCATCGTTGTTGCTTTTTGGTTATGAGAAGATGGAGTCTAAGAAGTTGAGGTAGAAATATGTGGAGTACAAAAGGCAAGGAGACAATATGAAATTTGTTATTTTAAGTGGAAAGTTGTAATTTAGTGGGGCTAAATACTCTCAACTTTAAGAATTTTGCTTTGGTTCTATATTAAAAAACTAAAAATTTTACCAAGATGGTGAAGAAAACAAAAACAATATCAAACAAAAGCCTTCAAAAAGCAATTGAAACAGTTGAGAAGCTTGCTGGTTCTACAAGTCAAATAGCCTATGTTTACCCATATTTAGATAGCAATATTAGCAAAGTAAATGAGCATTTGAACAAAAGTCGTCATGTAAATACTGGGGGTTCAAAATCAGGAAAAGCATTAGTGGGATCAAAAAGTGCCAAGAACTCAAAGTCAGGTAAAGCATTAGTGGGGTCAAAAAGTGTCAAGAACTCAAAATCAGATAAAGCATTAGTGGGGGCAAAGAGTGTTAAGGTTAAAAGTACAAAGAAATGGGCAGTTCTAGTAGAGGGAAATAGCGAGCCTGAAAAAAAATCATTTAGTTCTAAAAAATTAGCAGTGGATCATGCTAAAGGATTGTTAGCTAAAGGAAAAGCTAAACAAATAAAAATTGTTAATAAATAATTATGGGTTATGAAACCAATGTGTTTATTAATTGTCCATTTGACCCTGCTTATAGAGAATTCCTAGAAAAGCTAATCTTTATTTTATCTTTTTATGAATTTGAGGTTTTAATGTCAGTGAATAAGTCGTCCGCAGATGATAGATTGTTAGAGATAACTAAATTAATCAGAGACTCGAAGTTTTCATTTCATGATCTTTCCAGGCATATTTCATCAAAGAAGGGTGAGATTGCAAGATTTAATATGCCATTTGAATTTGGTATTGATTTTGGCTGTTATCAATTTGATAAACAAAGAAAAGACAAAGTAATTGCCTTAATTGATAGTAGTCCTCATTCCTATGATGTTCATATTTCTGATATGTCTGGAAGGGATATATTGTATCATTATAACAATGCTGAATACTTATTTGAAATTATCCCAACTTGGTTAAGAAAACACACAGCTTATCTTTATGATTCTCCAAAACGACTAAAAGGTTATTATATGCTTTGGATTGCGGATTACAAAATAGCTGTTAAAGAAATAGGTTATGATTTACGATCAATAAACAAAATTGATATAGGAATTTATATCAAATTATTAAAAAGATGGATTCCTGTCTGGAAAAAAGAAAATAAATACAGTATCCCATAAATGAAGCGATTAAAGTCCAAAAATATTTATAATAAACCTAAACAGGAAAAGGAGAAACCAGCCTTTATGGAAGGGGGCAAGCCAATTAGAGAAAATGTAAGTTTAGAAGAAATAATGATTGAACAAGGCTATAAGCCATGTACTTATGATGAGTTTAGAGCAGTAGCTGATCAAATAGAATGGGGGAATGTATTATTGGAAGAATTCCCCCAAACGGAATCTCATTCAACAATAACCTTCTTAGTGCTTGTATAACCCGAACCATTATCCTGAATTTTCACAGTATACATCCCTGCATTTAATCCATTGGTGTTAATGATTGCTGTGCTGCTATTGAATTGTTCAGATTTTATGATTTTTCCAGAAATAGCTACTAAAACCAAACTCCAATCATTTAAATTGGTTTCTACCGTAAATGCAGTGTTGGATTTGACAGGGTTTGGATAAATGTTTGTTTCTAATAATGGAAGATCGTTAATGGATGACAATGTATCTATGATTGTCGTATCTTCAATTACTATTTCAGTTGAGTCAAAAGGAACTTCAACATAAAAAGTATCAATACCCATTACAGTTGTGTCTGGACCTTCTACGATGGTAGAATCTTGACTGCCAATTTTGAAATCCCACAGTCCTCTACCCATTGTTCCAAATCTTACAATGTCTTTGTCATCACCATTGATTAAATATTCTATAGAGGAATAAGTTTGGACGGGTGTGTCCTCTCCAGCTAAGCAAAACCATTTTTCTTCTTCAAAATCATAAACGTAGGGAGCGTGGTCTGTTCCAGCAAAAATAAAAGTTTCATCTTGGTTGAAAACCATATCATAAATGACGGTAGGTGGCAAGCCTGATCTCATCGGATTGAAATTTAATCCACCATCATAAGATACATAAACTGGTGAACCACTATAACCACTTCCTCCAATGTAAACAATGTTTTCATCTTTTTCAGAAGCGAGGATGCAAGTTGAAAATAAGAAAGTTTCTACTGGACCAGAGAAATTATTTGATTTCTGCCAAGTAGCTCCAGCATCTTTAGAAAAGAAAAAAGTAGCATCACTGGTATATACATATAAATGATCTGTGTTTACGGAGGAGTGTTCAATTGCAGAAATGACACCATTTCCTGTTTTGGAATTTGCTTTAAAATTATAATCTATTTGTGTTGGATAAATATCATTGGAAACCATCAAGTTTATCAAGTAAGATCCAGGTCCACCATTGATGTTTCCACCACCAACCCAAACTTCATTTATCGTTCTGTCGCCATGCGTTTTCATTGGCAAGGTCCAGATTAATTTGTCATTTCCTAAAATATCGTAATTGTTTATGGGCACAACTTGATCTTTTGGATAGCTATAATAACTCAATTGACCAAAAGGATATTCGATCCACATTCTAGTGCTGTCTTCCGTCAAAATTATTTGTAGATAGTCGCCAGTATACATTGTAATATAATCCTGATTGTCTTCTCCATAATTATCAACAGCTCTAAGCGCACCTTTGTCTTGCGTACCCAAAACAATGGCATTTCCATCCTCATCTGGTATGGTTGCAAAGTCATAAATTTGACCATTGTTCAGTCCTTCGTTAGCTAAAAATTTTGTACTGACCACATTATCATAAGAAATATGTAAACCCGAGTGATGAGACAACAAAATAAATGGCGTTCCATCTTCCAAATAAGTGGGATTCATATACATGATGTCCACAAAAAGATAATCACGGTCATTGTACCAGTAACCCGTTTCATCAATCTGATCAATCCAAGTTTCGCCATTGTCATTAGAAATCATCAGTTTAACACCTCCCCAGTATAAACGGTCAGCTATCCACGGATCAGCCATAAATTCTCCAGGCATTTGATCTGGTGGTTCTGGTCCTAGCTCCGTCCAGGTTTCTCCAAAATCTCTTGATTCATACATCAGACCAGCATTATTTGGATCACCAGGATATTCTCCTGCATTTGTGTATAAAACTGTCGATCCGCTGGCACTTGATCCAGAAAGCATGATTTTGGTATTTCCTCTAAAGGCATCTTCGTAACCTAAAACTTCTCTTTCTTTTTTGTTATAACGGTAAGTCTGAACGCCTGCGCCATTGTTGTCCACCAAATACAATTCGTTGGAGTCGAGTGGGGACCAGATGTCAATCTCATCTTCTGATGCTGCTGGGAAGGTTTCCAATAAAGACCAACTTTCTCCGTGTGTATCAGAGTAATAAAGCAAATATTCATAAGAACCAGTCCAAGTCATCACTAAATAGTACAAACTGTGAACATCGTCATCAATTTCAATTAACCTTCTTGGAGCACCAAAATTATTAGCGAAATTTATACCAAAAGCTTTAAGCCAATTTTCTCCATTGTCTTTAGACGTATAAATATTTTTACCAAAAGCACAAACGATGTTTTTTCCACCACCATCATTTTCCATCACAGCGAGGATATTTTTCGTAAAAACAATGTCTTCATTTAATGGAGTCCAATTGGTTCCGTCAAAATCTGCGCTCCACAATGTACCAGAAGTAGATAAGGCATAAATTTTATTTTCAGGAACATAGTAATCCGTCACCCTTAAATCGCCAGGTTGATTTTTAGAACCCTTTTCAATCCATTTTCCTTCAATCGGTAAATCGTCTCCACCTTTGTACGCTCTTCTTTTATTGTATAAATTGAGGATGTTTTTTTGCTCGATTTGTTTCCAGTCTGTTCCAGGCGCACAAGTATGTAAAAGGTCAAAATAAGCCTGTTTAGAAACCTTGTTCATCGGGTTTTCCTTGTCAAAATAATGATCTATTGAGGCAGGAGATAAGTTTATTGCTTTATCATTATTATTGGTACAACCAATCAATGAAAAAATAATACAAATTAGTAATGAAGCGAAAAGGGTTTGTCTTGAGTACATATTACGTTGATAATTAGAAAGTAAAAATAGCTTAAATATGAATGAGAATCAACATTATTGCTATATGCGAATCAACATTATTGTTTTTTAGTTGTTAATAGTTAATGAATCCCTATATAATAAGCATATCGACCATTTTCATATATATGTGTTTGTGGTTTGGAATCGCCCATATTAAAAAGAACAATGGGCTGGTTGATATTGCTTGGGGATTGGGTTTTGTGATCGTTACATTGGTATTGCTATCAACCTTTTGGAGTGAATCTTTGCGTCAAATGTTGATTACTGGAATGATCTTTTTATGGGGAATTCGTCTTTCTGGATATTTGTTTCTCAGAAATTGGGGCAAACCAGAGGATTGGAGGTATGCCAATTGGCGAAAAGACTGGACCGAAAAAGGCATATATTATCCACGCACATTTTTTCAAATTTTTATGTTGCAAGGTTCCATTATGTTTTTAATTTTACTGCCAGTAATAAGAACGGTTGCTTTTGAAAATGTAAATTCTAATAATCTGATCTGGTCAGATTTTATCGCAATTTTATTTTTTTTAATTGGATTTTGTTTTGAGGCCATTGGAGATTATCAGTTGTACAAATTCAAATCTGATCCATCCAATAAAGGAAAATTAATGACTGCTGGTTTGTGGCGATACACACGTCATCCAAATTATTTTGGCGAAGCACTTTTATGGTGGGGCATTTTCATTTTGTCAATTCCCGCTGGCAATATCCTACTGTCCCTAATTTCTCCAATCTTGATAACGTTTTTATTATTGAAAGTTTCAGGCGTGGTAATGTTGGAAAAGAAACTAAACTTGAAACCAGATTTTGTGGAGTACAAGAGAAGGACGAATGCTTTTTTGCCTTGGTTTCCGAGGGAATAATGCTACAATGACTTAATGCTCCAATGATTCAATGCCTGAATGCTTCAGTGTTTCTATGGGATCACAAAGTGATCTTAAGATTCAATCAATAAATTCGTAATTCGTAATTTATAATTGATTTCCATTTTGGGAAAAAGAAGCAATGATTAAGCTTGCTCTCTTCAAATGTGAATTATTTTTAATAGGTAAATTGTTAAAAAATTATAGGAATGAAACCAAATGGAAAAATAATCGTTGCAAATCGTGAAAAAAATAATTTATTTTTTCAGCGTTTAACTAATTGATTTTCAAAGAAGAGATGTGAAAGCTACGGTGTCATTAATCTTTTTGTTGCGACCAAAACCACTTTTTTTTTGTTAAAATTTGCATCTAAATAATATTTGCTTTAAATTTGTACCAGAATCGAGACATTAACTTCCTCACTCAATTCTCTCCCAATAAACATATTTTAAACATCCCTTTTTGGGAAAATTTATTAATTGAGTTTGTATTTGTATAAACTTGAAATGGGAAACTAATAATTAAAAATAAATAAATAATATTTGAATAATAAAAACTAACTTAATAATTGACATAGTAAGTTTGTTCTTCCCCCCAATTTTTTATTCGGGCAATTCTTTGATAACATAAACTAAGGCCCCAATAATTTTAACTTGAGTGTGAAACGCCCAATGATTTCGTAGCAGAATCATTGGGCGTTTTCTTTTTATGTTTAATTTAAAACTACTTTTTCTGCAATTTTTTTAATTCTTCCTTTTGAATCTTTTTTAATTTAGATGCTACCAGTTCAAAAGAGTGATCTATCATTTCCATCATTAAGTTGTCATCGTATAAATCATTTGGGTAAATAGAGTTCCAGTGTTTTTTATTCATATGATAGCCTGGTATAATTGCATTGTTATCCTCTCTCAATTTAATTGCTCTTTCAGGGTCGCATTTGAGGTTTATCCGTTTTGTATCACTTAAGCTCAATAGAGCAAACATCTTGTCAAAAACTTTGAAAACCAAAGTGTCATCTCCAAAAGGGGTGCTTTCTGTTGTAGCAGGCTTGTTGAGGCAATATTTTCTTATGTCTTCGATGTTCATTTTTCTAAGTATCAATTTTTTAATGATACTAACTTACAAGAAAATTTGTAAAATAGAAAGGTTGGTAACGATAAATGAATTTTAAAATGTACTAAAAACAAAAGCCCGAGCGTTTCCATCTGAACACATATTCGGGCTAAAAATAAAAACGGTTTTCATTTGCTTAAGAATGGCTCATTAATTACTCATCCCTAATACAAAGGTGGCACAACCTGTCAAGGGTTGCCTGTACAAGGATTAGAGGATTAAATAGCCTCCTTTAATGCTTCTAGGTTTTTCTTTGCGGAGCCGATGAAGATTTGGTCGTCTATTATAATTGTTGGGCGTTTAAGAAAAGTGTATTCTTCCAAAATAAGAGATTTATAATCTTGTTCTGTGAGTTCTTGTTTTTTCAGATTTCTTGCCGTGTATTGTCTGGATCTTCTGTTAAAAAGGTCTTCATATGAGCCAGCTAAGTTTTTCAGCTCAGTCAGTTGTTTGGCAGTTATTTTATCAAATTTTATATCTTGTATTTCAAAAGAATCAGTAAGATTGAATTCTTTTATAATTCTAGTACATGTATTGCAAGTGGATAGATAGTATACTTTTTTCATATTACTTTTTCAAGCGAACGCCTTCGCGATATTTGTATTCAATGGAAACATTTCCTTCTTCGTCGTAGTATTTCTCGACACCTTCCCTTTTACCATTGGCAAAATTAGATTCTACTTTAACCTCTCCATTTGAGTAATAGGTTTTGCGTGAACCATCTAATTTTCCATTTTTATAATGATTTTCTTCTACTAATTTAGCGGAATTGTATTTTCGGGCTGGACCTTCTTGTACACCATTTACAAAGAACAAAATATCAGTTGCGACACCGCTATTAGCAAACTTTGTAAATGTACCGTGGAGAATCCCATTTTTGTAATTTCCAATAGACTCTAATAAATTCAAACGATCATCATGGTAAGTAATCCAAGATCCATCCTTGAGACCATTATGAACAGTTCCTTCCTCCAAACGTCTACCATCTACTGTTCGAGTCCAAAACTCATACCCATCATCATTAATTTCACTAATTTGAAATCCTTCAGAGCTTAGTTTATCAACATTGCTATTTGATGTTGTTTCATTGACCTTGGCATTACTTTTTGTAGACATGGGTTTTTTACCATCCTTACACGATGTAAAAAGTACTGTGAAACAAATAATATATAAATAGTACTTCAAAAATCTGCTCATTGCATTAGGAGTTTTGTCATGTGATTATTGGTTTAGACCATTAGGAACGGCTCAAAAATAACTGTCCATTTTGAACTTGTTCTTTTAATTTTCTGCGTCGTTATTTTTCTCAACAATAGCTCGGCTATTCTCTCAAAAAATGCCTAGCAGAAAATCAAAATAACTTATTCAAAATTGGACACTTATTTATGAGCCGTTCCTTAGCGAAAATACTTTGCCCAAACATAAAGTACACAAAATAACGCTAAAATTACTTGAAAAAATCGTTGTTGCTTCTTATTCATCCCCTATTTCTGTTTTTTGTGCAAAAATAAACCATTTTGAGGTACCAGAAAAGAGAGAAATAATGTTTTTTGGTGTGATTTTTGACAATTACAGCATCTTTAATGCAGTATTTTAAATGTCCGTTTTATTGTTTCAATGATACTTTAGTAGTTTACAAAAACATAACATTGATATTACTTTCAAATAGAATTTCGTTCGTTACTTTGCAGACTAATTAACAATTAAATATGGATTTCTCCACTTTGGTGATGTATCTCGGTTTCATTATGGCAGGTTATTCTGTTGTTGGAAACGATTCTATTCAAACGCTGGGTACTTTTTTGACGTCCAATGAAAAAAGACCTTGGTATGTTTTGTGGCTGTTTGCTGGTTCAATATTAACCTTAACTTTGGTTTATGGGTGGGTTGTTAATGGCGGTGATGTCTCTTATGGACGTTTGATTGGTTCTGCGGAAAAAGGATTTAGCATTGAGAATCCCAAATATATCTTACCCGACCCATTTACATGGCATTATTTACTGCCCCCCTTTGTCTTGCTGTTTATTACGCGACTTGGTATCCCTGTTAGTACCTCTTTTTTGATTTTGACTTTTTTCAATGAAAAGAACCTCTATAATATGGTTGTCAAGTCAATGTCTGGATATATATTGGCATTTGTTGTTGCCGTTGTTGTTTATCTTTTCATTACCAAGAGTTTAGAGAAAAAATTTATTGAAAATCCCATACCTAAAGCAAGGGAAAAATATTGGGTTGTATTGCAGTGGTGTGCAACAGGCTTTTTGTGGTGGAATTGGCTGGCACAAGATTTTGCCAATATTTATGTTTATTTGCCACGGAAACTTGATCTTTCATTATTGATTGCTTCATTGGTAATTTTGCTTTCGCTACTCGCCTATATTTTTTATAGTAGAGGAGGGGAGATTCAAAAAATTGTGAAGGGAAAAACCAATACGATTGACATTCGTTCTGCGACCATTATTGATGCTATTTACGGTTTTGTTTTGTATTACTTTAAAGTATTAAATGAAATACCTATGAGTACGACTTGGGTATTCTTGGGTTTACTTGCTGGAAGAGAAATAACAGTTAGATACTTACTGGATCAATCTTTTAAAAGAGCTGTGTTTAGAGATGTCGCATTAGATTTGGCAAAGGTATTTTTAGGTTTAGCGATTAGTATCGCTTTGGTCTTTTTCATAAAATCTGTTTCTGGGTAATGTTTAGTAAAGCGAAAACAATAACTTAATCCATTTGATTTCATCTTTTTCCTTTATACTGCATCAGAAAAATCATCCCGTAGCCCTGCTATGCAATGCTTTTCCTTCTTTGTATAAAGAAAAAATATTTCATCAAATGGCTCAATTTATTATTTTCACTTTACTTAGTAAAAATATGCTTCCTGAAAATTTAAGAGCATTCCATTGCAAGCAATTTGCGGTTTGGCAGAATGAGCAAGTATTCAAAGTTGGGACGGATGGCGTTTTGCTGGGAGCTTGGGTAGATGTTGGTGCTTCTTCTAAGATACTTGAAGTGGGAACAGGAACAGGTTTGATCGCTCTAATGATTGCACAGAGAAATAATCAGGCTCAAATAACTGCTATTGATATTGATGAAATTTCTGCCACGATTGCTAGGTACAATGTGGAGGAGTCTAAATTTGCAGTTCGAGTGGAGGTTGTTCATAAAAGTTTGCAAAATTTCGAGCAGTCTTGCGATGCTAAGTTTGATTTGATTGTTTCCAATCCTCCTTACTTTATAGACAGTACAAAATCTTCCTACACAGTTAAAAATGACAAGCGACATACCAGTGAATTATCTCAGATTGATTTGGCGACGAGTGCCGTGAATCTTTTAAAAAATGAAGGAGAATTATCGGTGATTTTACCAGTTGTTGAAGGTAATTTGTTTGTGGATGTATGCAAGGATGTCGGTTTATATTTGCAACGAAAGACTGTTGTTTATCCAAAAAAAAGCAAAGCCGCCGTACGATTGATGTTAAGCTTTTGCAAGTCGTCCGTGATCCCTGAAGTCATAGATAAAAATTTATTTATACATAATGAGCAGAAAGAGCGAACATACACAACGGAATACGTAGAATTAACGAAGGGTTTTTATTTGTTTATGTAGCGAATGCTTGAATGCTTGAATGCTTCAATGCCTGAATGTTGAAATGTTCTTTTTATTGAAATTTGGGAAAAATTTGCGACGAAGCAATCTTGTTGAGGAACTTATAATCAATTAGTTGTATGTAGAAACGATGAAAACAATCTGAATTCAATAGAAAAAATGAAAAAAATGGTTTAAATTGCAATAAACAAGTTAGATAATCAAATGACAGCCAGATCAAAAATAATAAAAGAGATAGTTGATAAGATGGATAATATTCCGAACAACCAACTAGAAAAGGTATTGTCTTATGTAGAAAAGATAAGCAATTTAAGTGAGAAAAAAAAGAAAATTTTATCTTTCGCAGGTTGTTGGAAGGATATAGATGATGATTTGTTTTCTGATTTAACAGAAAATTTGCATAAAAATAGATTAATGGAATCGAATAATAATGTATCGGAATGAGAAAAAGCTTATTGGATACAGATATTTGCTCTTATTATCTAAAGGGGAATGACGATGTAATAGAAAAAGTAGTGGATTATTTAACAAAGTATCCCACTTTGAATATTTCTTCAATAACCTACTATGAAATATTGAAAGGCTTAGAGTACAAACAAGCATCCAGCCAGAAAGAGCGTTTTGAGAATCTAGTAGAAGAAGTTAATATAATAAATGTAAATCAGTCTTCTCTTAAAATTTCGGCAAAAATCTATGGATATTTAAGACGCAATGGACAAATGATTGGCGTTTCAGATACTTTAATAGCAGGATTAGCAATAGAAAAAAATCTCCAACTAATTACAAACAATACTAAGCACTTTGAAAATATAGAAAACCTTGATTTAGAGAATTGGAAAAGCAATTAAGTCTACTAGGTCTAAAGCCACTAACGAACATACACGACAGAATACGTAGAATTAGCTAAGGGTTTCTACTTGTTTATGTAACTAATGCCTAAATGCCTGAATGTTTCAATATTCTTTTTTATTGAAACATCGAAGCATTATATCATTGAAGCATTGTTTTTTATGGATTGATGGGTTTTTATTATTAATTTAGTAACGATAAAACAATAAGTTCGTCATTTGGACCGAATCGTCGGACCGGGCTTCTTTTGTCCTCATTTTCCTCTTGAAATCGGTCAAAGTATCAACAATTATCCCTCTTTCAAAAGAAAAATGAGAACAAAATAACTCTGGTCCGACAATTCGGTCTAAATTGACGAAGTTATTATTTTATCGTTACTTAGAGAAAATAAACAACAATATGAAAATTAGCTTTTTTGGTGCTGCTAAACAGGTGACTGGCAGTAAGCACTTGATACAATTGAAAAATGGAAAGAAAATATTATTGGACTGTGGGATGTTTCAGGGAAGAGGAAAGGACACTCACAAGTACAATAGCCATTTTGGTTTTGACCCAGAAACCATAGATATTTTTATTTTATCTCATTCACATATAGATCACTCAGGATTGATTCCACGATTGATAACAGAAGGGTATAGCGGTAAAATTTATTGCACGCCAGCGACTTTGTCTCTTTGTGAAATAATGTTGTTGGATTCGGCTCATATTCAAGAATCGGATGTTGCCTATATCAATAAAACAAGAAAATTAGAAGGCAAGGATCCGATCAGACCTTTGTATACAATTGACGAGGCAAAAGTAGCTTTGCAAAGATTTGAAACCATTCCATACAAGGAAAGAACGCAATTGGCAGAAGATGTTTGGTTGGAATTTACAGACGTTGGTCATATTTTGGGAAGTGCAGCTATTAATTTAAGAGTCAAAGATGGCAATCAATATCATCGGATTGCATTTACAGGTGATATTGGAAGGTATACTAATAGAATTTTGAGAAAGCCTCAACCTTTTCCACAGTGTGATTATTTAATAACGGAATCTACCTACGGAAATAAATTGCATCCAAAACCATCCAAAGCGAAGGAGTTGTTATTGGATATGGTAAAAAGAACTTGCGTTGAAAAAAAAGGAAAATTAATCATTCCAGCTTTTAGTGTAGGAAGAACACAGGAGATCGTCAGTGTGTTAAACGACTTGGAGTTTGAAGGAAAATTGCCAAAGTTAAAAGTTTATGTAGACAGCCCACTTGCTGTAAATGCAACGGAGATTATGCGGAGTCATCCAGAGTGTTTCAATGATCGAATGAAGAAATTTATAAAGGAAGATCCAGATCCATTTGGTTTTTCAGGACTGAAATATGTGCGAAAAGTTGAAGATTCAAAAGCGATAAATAAATCATCGGAGCCTGCAATCATCATTTCTTCTTCAGGTATGATAGAAGGTGGACGAATCAAGCATCATTTGATTAATAATATTGAAAACAAGAAGAACACGATTTTGATTGTTGGATTTTGTTCCAAATCAAGTGTTGGGGGGCATTTGGTAGCAGGAGCGAAGGAAGTCAGCTTGTTTGGGAAAGAATATAAAGTGATTGCGGATGTGGAGGTATTGAATCCGTTTTCTGCCCACGGAGATTATGAGGAAATGATACAGTTTTTAGAATGTCAAGAAAAACACATCATTAAAAAAACATTTTTGGTACATGGAAATGAAGAAGTTATGGATGAGTACAAAGAGACGTTAGAAAAGGAAGGTTTCCATAATATCATTGTACCAGATTATAAATCAAGTTATGAAATATGATAAAACTATTTAAGATGTTTGTATCTTGCGCCCAGTTGTGAATAATTACTTAATCTTTTTTTATAATCTAGGCGTTATGCAATAAAGTTGGCACAAAATTAGTCTATAAATTAATTGTAGTGTCTCATAACTACATAGGTTAAAGACCCAGATTTCTTCCCCCTCAGAATATCTGGGTTTTTTTATGTCTTTTCTTGTGAGGGTAAGTAGTGGATTTAACAATTGTTAACATAGTGAAGTGATGACTTACAAGAGTTATATTAAAACCTATAAGTCAAACCAGCATTGGCAACAGTGATATTGCCATAACCCCCTTCACCGTAAATAGCAATGTGTTCTGTTATATAATATCTTCCACCAGCAACAGCGTAATAAGAATAATTGGGAATGGTCAAAGACTGGAAACCATCTGAAATTGCGTCCAAATTTCCTTTAGAATCATCTCCAATAGCAGAAAGGCTTTTTCTCCTTATTAGGCTGTACCCTAAAACTGTTGCAGCATATACGTCTAGCTTTGGAAGGATTTTTTGGTGATAGGAAATTCTACCAGAGAAAGTCCAAACTTGAAATTTTTGAGAACCTTGCAAGGCATCTGTTAATGTTTCTGTCAAGCCACAAAGAAAAGGGAATTCATCACAAACATCTCCTAAAATTCCACCACCACTGCCACCAGTAATTTCAGATAAGTCAAAATTTAATGTTGGAGTGGTTGCACTAAAATATCCAACATGCGCTCCAATGCCCAATTGCCCATCAACTGCGTATTCATAGGAAAGCGTAAGTTGCGGAGTAGCCGAGCCACCTTCTATCACATTTGTTCCCAAAAAGCCTTCAATTTTCTCATAACCAGAAATTGCCAATCCAAGTTTATTAGGAAAACCCACACCGAAATTTAGAATATGAGATTTTGGAACATGGTATTTATGCTCTGTTCCAGGTTCAACATCAATTTCTTGAAATATATTTTGATTAATTTGAGCGGATGCAGAATTGGAGAAGCTGCACATCATTATAAAAAGGAAAGAAACGGCAATTAAGTAGCTTGAATTTTTCATGAAATTTGACTTATATGTGAACCTGTGGTAAATTAAAATGCCCTACTACGTCCATTTATGGACGTAGTAGGGCATCACAAGACACAATATTACTTTGCTATTATTGTGTTATTGTTGTGTTTTACCTTTTAAGGTTCACTTTTCTCTACTTTCTATTTCATCCCTCAACCTCGCGGCAGCTTCATAATCTTCCGCTTTAATGGCATCTTCCAAAAGAGCATTTAATTTTTTTAAATTATGCGCCTTATAGTTTGTTGCCTTAGATGGTTTATTTGATTTTGCTGGCTTATTGGGGACAGTAGCAGAACCCGTTTCCTCTTGATCTGTTTCAAAAATAATCCCTGCCCGATCAAGAATAAACTCGTAGGTATAAATAGGGCAGTCGAAACGAACAGAGAGTGCCAAAGCGTCTGAAGTTCTAGAGTCAATGCTCAAAACATTTCCATTTTGTTCACAAATCAACTTAGAATGGAAAACCCCTTCAATAAGGTCATTTATCACAATCTCAGTTACTTTGATGTCGAACTCAGTGCAAAAATTTTTAAAAAGATCGTGAGTCAAAGGACGTGTTGTTGAAACACCCTCCAAAGCGACAGCTATAGCCTGTGCTTCAGGGATTCCTATGATAATTGGCAACCTTCTCATTCCATCAATCTCCCGCATTACAACTGCATAAGACTGTGCCTGCGTTACATTTTGCGATAAAGCGGCTATTTCTAATTTAAGTTTTTCCATATCCAATATACACGATCTTCTTTGATTCGTTATCGTGTTTTGTTTGTTATTAACGAAAATTACAAAAAATTGTATACAAAAGCAAGCTGATTTATTAATAGAATTTATTTTCTACACTATATACAGGTATTTTTATGAAGCAATGTTAACCAACACTGCTCCATAAAAATTTTTATTTGTAATTTGAAATTTTTAGGTAAATACTCAATTAAACTCCTTTGAATTCTTTCAGAGCAGCATTTAATTTAGGAACTACCTCAAAAGCATCTCCTACGATTCCGTAATCAGCCGCTTTGAAAAACGGTGCTTCAGGATCTTTATTAATTACCACAATGGTTTTGGAGCTACTCACTCCTGCTAAATGTTGGATTGCTCCAGAAATAGCGACAGCGATGTACAAGTTGGGGCTTACTGTCAATCCAGTTTGACCTACATGCTCGTGATGCGGCCTCCAATCTACATCAGAAACTGCTCTAGAACAAGCTGTTGCAGCACCTAAGATGTCCGCCATTTCTTCAATCATTCCCCAGTTTTCAGGACCTTTTAATCCACGACCAGCAGAAACAACCAATTCCGCTTCAGTAAGCGTGATTTTATCAGAAAGTTTGATGACTTCTTTTACCGTAACACTTGGTGCATCCAAAGCAACATCCATCGCTTCAACCGTTGCAGAACCTTCACCTTTGTTAACCCCAAAAGAGTTCGAAGCTACAGAAATAATTTTTTTATCAGATGTAATGTTAATTTTTGCGAATCCTTTGTTAGAGAAAGCTGTTTTTTGAATACCATCTGCTTCAGGTAAAGCAACAGCACCTGCAACCAAACCAGCGTTCAACTTCACGCTCAATCTTGGAGCCAAAGCCTTACCGCTATAGTTATGTGCGAAAACAACCGTATTCGCTCCCTTAGCATTTGCAACTTCCGCAATGACCTTTGCATCTACCTTAGAATCAAATTTGTTTAATTGATCGTTTGAAACGTGATAAACCGTGCTCAAACCATATTGACCTAACTCTTCCAAAGCTCCAGCATCAGCCGAACCCAATGCAACGCCAATTGCATCTACACCAGCCACTTTTGCTGCTGCTGCTGCATAAGAAGCTGTTTCAAAAGAAGCTTTTTTTACCTTACCGTTAGCCAATTCTATATATGCTAATACAGACATATTTTATTTATTATGATTAATTTAATATTTGATGAAGACTATAAGAATGATTTAATCCTAAAAATTATATCACTTTAGCTTCTTCATGAAGTAGGCGAATCAAATCCGCAGCGTTGTCCGCTTCAACGTATTTACATCCTGATCTTGGAGCTGGAGCTGAATATTTAGCAACGGTAGTATTAGGAGAAACATCGCCACTAGCAGGAACTACAGTCAATGGTTTTTTTCTAGCCATCATAATTCCACGCATATTAGGGATTTTTTGCTCAGCAAGCCCTTTATTCGCGCTCAATACGAAAGGAGTATTTACTTCAATGATTTCCTTACCACCTTCAATTTCTCTGTCAATGGTAGCGGTATTGCCGCTTACTTCCATTTTAGTAGCTAAAGAAATGTACGGTAAGTCGAGAAATTCAGCCACCATACCGCCTAAAATAGACCCGTTGTAGTCGATTGTTTCTTTTCCTGTAATAATGATATCAAAGCTTTGGTCTTTTGCATACGCCGCAATTTGACCAGCAACAAAATAAGGATCAGAAGGATCAGCATCAATTCTAACAGCATCATCTGCACCAATAGCCAAAGCCTTTCTAATTATTTGATCACTTGAGGCGTCCCCCACGTTGATTACTGTAACAGTTCCACCAGCAGCTTCTTTCAACTCTACCGCTCTCACCAAAGCATACCATTCATCTGTAGGATTCATAATATACGTAACACCATCTTCATTAAATTTGGTGTCGTTATCCGTAAAAGCAATTTTTGAGGTCGTGTCTGGTACCTTACTAACACAAACTAAAATTTTCATACTTTATTTATAAATTTTATAATATTTAGAAAATACTTAACAAAACGGTAAAAAAATAGCTCCAAGCCAGCGTTTAATCCGTTTCTAGTGAATTTTCGCTGCAAAAGTACAGAATGTAAGTGCTTAAACCTAAATAAGTGAAATGAAATAAATAAGTTGCTCTAAATTTATTATCAAGTTTTTTCGATTTACAAGGCGTTGAAAGTATGACATAGCCTAGCTACGTTGTGCTTTTAACAACACAGGAAATCGGAAAAAGATGATGATAAATTGGGGCAAGTTATTCATTTCGTTTCACTAAAATTGACATTTTTGAACAAATCATTGATTGTTTATACGCACATACTGAGACAAGGCATGCCTTGTCTCTACTGAAAATTTCATAATTATTATGTGTGGTTAAATACAAATTTCATAATCAAAAGTCGTTATTCCGTAATTTTTCGTAGCGTAGCGCAGAAAAATATGCGGAATCTCTTTGTTACTCCCTAATTTCGCACTTTTGTAAAATGTTTATAATCATAACCCACATAACCTGACATTCTAATCATTGCTTTAAAATATCAAATTCATAATTCTAAATAATGTTTTAATACCAAATTCATAATTTAAAATAATGTTTTAATGTCAAAATTATAATTAGAATGGTGGTTAAATGCAAAAAATCATAATTAGAATGGTGGTTAAATGCAAAAATTCATAATTCATAATTCATAATTGGTACGGCCCGAAAAAAATTGACAAATTCTGAGTTTATAATAATTTCATAAAAGTGAGAAAAAAATTTAGTAAATAGCTCAAAATCAAGATAAATCTTTGATTTGGAGCGAAGTTCTTTGATCAGG
>Ga0209187_1002018_pt1 | contig 20728 bp, 14 predicted proteins | sample BantaG_FD_187430 | JGI IMG/M metagenome (GOLD analysis project Ga0209187, IMG submission 187430) | Marine algal microbial communities from Bantry Bay, Ireland - BantryBay_4 metaG (SPAdes) (version 2) | ecosystem: Host-associated > Algae > Red algae > Unclassified | place: Bantry Bay, Ireland...
AAATGGTAATATTTGTAACTTTTCTAATCTTTTCTCAATACAAGAATACAGATATTATAGTGACAAAGAATGCAGATAGAAAGAAAAACATGATATAAGCTGAATTAATTATGGTTTGACTTATTAATGCTCCGAAGATACCATGCTTATAGTATTTTTTTATGGCAAAAAATTGAACACCACCGGCAAAAAGTAAAATAAGGATATAAATCCCTATGTCAAATCCTTCTTCAAAATCTGGATAGAAAGAGTATAAAAGCGTATTTATTATAATTATCGCTGAAATAGCAACAAAATAAAAACTGTGAAGATTTAACTGAAGTACAGCATGTTCTACAATATAATAGTACCCTCTTATATAAAGCAATTTCATAAAGACACTCATAAGTAATATTGTTATGAATACCGCCCAAGTTAAGTTCTTTAGAATGTATATTAAGCTATTAGCTGGATCTGTGGAGATTCTTATATAGGTGCTTACATATTGTCGATCCCAGAAATCTGTAACCTTGTATTTAGTTAATATTTCATCAATAGACATATGTACTGCATCGTATGAAGAGATCCCAAATTTCTTCATAGTTATTTTCTTACCGAAGATATTTCCAGATTGATTTAATCCAATAGTATCGTTTTCTGGTTTGTACACATTTTTAAATAAACGTTCTCTGATCGTGTCACTTACTGCTTCATTATTTACTGTTTCCAAAGAATCGACTAATTTGTCAAACTTGGTAAGCATTACAGACTTTTCTGCACGACTATGCATTTTGTCTCCACCAAACTTAGTATTATCCAACTTAGCAAGCCACAAACTTACGGTGATGATACCAATCAACATGAATATGAATAGTCTCGCTGGATTTACATAATACTTCCTCTTTCCCGCTATATATGCCCTTGTTAGTTTTGCTGGATAGAATATATCTCTGAATGTATGGATGAGTCTGTTGTCAAGATTAAAAACATTGCTTATCCCATCTTTAACAAGTTTAAATATCGAAAGTCGACTCTCTTTATTGGATTGACCGCATTTAGTACAGAATATCTCCTTTTCTTCCTGATAACCTATCGGGAATGTAGCGTTACAATTTAAGCAATAATTATTGTTTGATATTTTGGCCATGTTAAATAAGATTCAAAAACAATATACAAACATTTTTTTCTCATAGAATCTATAATAAGGATAGATAGCTGCATTTCGTAGATGAATACACGATTTATATGGTTTTATGTTGATTGTAATGTGTGAGATATTAGAAAATCCAACCACTCTTAAATCCAAATTCTTGAATTCAATAATTCAGCCTTTTCTTAATTACCCACAAGAGGCTTATTCTCTTCCAAAACACTTTGGTACACTTCTTGCATAATTACACACAGATTTACACATTATCGAATATGTTAATATGAATATGTATAAATCATTATTAAATAGAAAGTAACATATTAAGAAATATAGAATAAGTATAAAACGCAATTTAATAAACTCATTTAATGGGAGCATTCCCAAATTAAACTTAAAGACATGAAAAAAAATATTCTAAAAATTTTCGTCCTTTCTTTTGTACTTATCATAGGACTAGGGACAGGCTTAAGTGCTCAGAATTTTTATAGTAAGCCAGAAGCAATTAAAAACTTATCTGACGCTTCAAAGCAACTTACTGCAACATTACCTGTACTCGAAGAAAATGATATTAATGCCTTTAAGATCAATAAAGAAAAGATACGATTTATAAAATCTATGCTAAATGGAATAAAGCAAGGAGCATCAGTAGAAGAAGCTTCCAATACATTACTTCCGAAAGAAGAGTTTAACGTAATACAGCCAGCAGTGAGGTTCATTGATGTAAGTTTTGCTAATACTACTCCGAACCGATATATAAGATCAGAAATAATGTTTCTCATCGCTTATTAAGAATCATCTCATTAATTACAATAATCTAATCCGACAATCACTGAGTCGTCTATCTTAATGATTGTCAAGACATAAATTTAAAAAGTCTAATTATGAAAAATGTCGAACACATGTTTTTAACTACAATCAACAAAGCTGCAAAGCTAATGATGGTTGTACTGCTAGCGCTTGTAAGTTATGGTGCACATGCAGATATTATTAACCCAACAGCTACTGTAACAGGTGGTTATTATCCAGGTTCTACATCCACAATAGTAGTGGATGTTGTCTTCGATTCTAATACAGCTGAAGGAGCTGATTTGATCGAGATTCGTCTTGTTGGTCCTGTTGCAGGACTAAGTTTATCACACGGTTCTCCTACTCCATCTCCATACTTTGGGTGTGGCTTAGATAAAGGAGATGAGGTCACAATAACAGGTCCAGCATGGACTAGGCCAAGTTTCACATCTGGAAATAGTCAATGTGGTGCATTTACGGAAGGTACAACTCATAGTTTCGGAATAGATATTACTGCTACTAGCGCAGCCTCAGGATCATTTATGATTGAAGTAAGAATTGTTGGTGATGGACTTGGAGAAGCGGGTGCATCTGAGGCAATAGTTGCTGAAACTGTGCAAGAAATAACTTGTGTAATCATGTGTCCTGATGATATTGTTCAGACAGCTCCAAGTAATTCTTGTGAGACTCAGATTAATGTGCCAGCTCCTATTTTAACTGGTGATTGTTCTACAGCTCCAGCTGCAGTAAGTGGTACGTTTCCAGTTGGAACAACTGAGGTGGTATATACTGCAATGGATGACAATGGGATCGAAATATCTTGTGTGACATTGGTTATTATAGAAGATGATGAAGATCCATTTGTTGCGGGTGTTTCAGACTTGACAGCCGATCTTGACGCAGGAGAATGTGGTTATGTCATCCCACAAACATTCGCAGTTACAGAAAATTGTATTGAACCATCAGTTACAATGACTCAAAATGAAGATTTAGGAACATTTACAGAGGGATACAATTGTCCTGGCGGTCCTACAAAGTATTTAAGAGTATTTGATGCGTCTGCAGAAGGTATAAATACTGAATTAAACATAGAGCAAATAACTTTTGGTGTTGCTGAAGCATTTGGTAATCCTTCGGTTACTGTAAATGTGTATATATTAGATGGCGCTTTATCATATGCTAATATGGAATTGATAGGTAGTGGAAATGAAGTTTTACCAAATTTTTCAAATGGTCTTTACTCTATTCCAGTATCAGCTGTAGTAGCTGCAGATGAGGTATTTGTAGTAGAAATAGTAGTTCCTGGATCAACATTTAATGGTGTTATTGTAGCCATGAATAACAATGGTCAATCAGCTCCATCATACATTGCGAGTGATTTCTGTGGAGAACCTGAACCTACGACATTGGATGCATTTAACTACGGAGAATATGGATCGATCATGGTGGTCGAAGGTTTTCAAACAAGTTTTTTAGTTCTTCCAATCGGAAATACAGCACTTATTGGTGATGAAGCCCCAGTTGGAGTAACTCAGGTCAATTATGAAGCTATAGATGCAAGTGGTAACACTACTTCGATCAGCTTTACTGTGACTGTAAATGGATTTGGCGGTGCGATTTCGGCCATAGCTTGTAATGATGAAGTACAGATATCTCTAGATAATGATTGTATGGAAATTGTTACTGCAGACCTAATTCTAGAAGGAGGTCCTTATGGCTGTTTTGATGATTATACTATTGAAATAACTGATGAAAACGGTGTTAATTATGGAAATGTCGTAACAGGGGCAAATATAGGTCAAGATTTGACTGTAAAAGTTACGGATCTAAATAGTAATTCTTGTTGGGGAAAACTTGTCGTTGAAGATAAAGCGCCCGCACCATTGGATTGTATTGATGTAACAACAACTTGTTTCGGAGAAACTTTTCCTGGAGCACCTATTGCAGAAAGAGTAACTTTTCCTGCGAATATTGATGTAATCAGCGGAATAATAAGTGATGGTGCGCCAAGTTCAAATAGTTATACTTTTCCAGTGTCTGGATTAGTTAATTCTACGATAAATGGAGTTTCAGTAAGATTAAATATAGAACATACTTCAGTTTCTGATTTGAGTGCTACACTTACTGCACCTGATGGAACTACTACAGTATTATTTATTCAGCCAGGAATGGGATGTACAACTCCTAACTTGCAATTTACATTATCTGATGATGCATTTAATTCATATGGTGATTTATTAATGGCTTGTGAGGCTATGGCACCAGCGATTAGTGGAAATTATCAGCCTAATCAGTCTTTTAATACTTATGATGGAAAAGATCCTAATGGAGATTGGACTATAAATATATCAGATGTTGCTGCAGGAAATGGAGGTTTAGTAGTTGCCGCAGAATTAGTTATTTCTCAAACAGGAGGTATAGTGACTTTCCCAACTTCGAACGATATTATGGTTCAGACTGAAGGGGATAATGTATATACCGTTCTCGGGATAGACGGTTGTGGAGCAACTACGATGGGGTATAATGATAATGAAATAGAGCAAGATTGTTCTAGTCCATATTCTACTATTATACAAAGAACTTGGTCTGCAGTAGATGCTAGCGGAAATACAAGCAACTCTTGTATCCAAACAATATATGTTTTTAGAAATGGATTGGCAACACTTATGTTCCCTCCTAACTTTGATGATATTCAAGAAGACGCACTTTCATGTGATCTTTATGGTGTAGATGCACCAGGAACAGATATAACGGGAGCTCCTACAGGTGACTTATGTGATAATGTTCAAATATTCCCATATACAGATACAAGAATTGATATCTGTAAAGGATCATATAAATTGATAAGACACTTCAGATTACTAGAATGGTGTAGTGGTGAAGTTGTAGAACACAATCAAATTATTAAAGTACTAGATAAAGAAGGTCCAGTGATGGAAGATATTCCTGATGTGACTGTCTCAGCTGGAGAATACGAGTGTACAGCGGATCATGTATTTGTATATCCTGGTGTTGAGTCTGATTGTTCTGATGTATTTACATACAAACTGTCATACTTAAGTGCATATAATATGGGAGATCCACCAACTGATGTCTTATATTATGATGATAACACTGTCTACACTGGAAGTGCAGCAATAGTAAGGGATCTATCATTTGGTAGAACTTGGGTTAAGTGGGAAATCACTGACGAATGTGATAATGTTACTACTGAGTACATGACAATTACAGTAGTAGATCAAGTAAATCCAATCGCAGTATGTGATGAATTTACGGTAACGTCTATAGGATCTGATGGCTTTGTTGACGTATTTGCTACCTCATTTGATGACGGAAGTCTTGATAATTGTGGGATTTTAGAAATGAAAGCCAGAAAAATGACAAATGCTTGCTCAGGAGTTAGTACAGCATTTGGAGATAAAGTTAGATTCTGCTGTAATGAAGTGGGCGAGACTATAATGGTTGCTTTCGAAGTAACTGATTTATCAGGAAACAAAAATACATGTATGGTTGAAGTAACTGTACAAGATAAGTTACCACCGTACATCACATTGTGTCCAGCTGATGTTACGATTAATTGTCAAGCGGATTATACTGACCTTACAGTAACAGGTGAGCCAGAATATATAGATAATTGTGAAGTAATAGATGTAGATTTCGTAGATGACCCGACTTTAGACAATTGTGGAGCGGGTACAGTACGAAGAACTTGGACTGTAGAAGATAAAGAAGGCTTCAAAGCTTCATGTGTACAGATAATCACGCTTGAAGACGAAGATCCATTTGAAGAAAGTGATATTAATTGGCCTAATGATTTTGACGCAACAACTTGTGATAGAAATCTTGATCCTGATAACCTTCCTGTTGCAAACGCATATCCAAGATATGATGATGATAACTGTAGCTTAGTTGCAACGGTATATGAAGATAAAGTATTCGTATTTGTTGATGGAGCATGTGAAAAGATCTTAAGAGAATGGACAGTTATTGACTGGTGTACTTACAATGAGTCAGCTCCAGTAGAAGGAGAAGGATACTATAAGCACCTTCAAGTAATTAAACTTAAGAATACTGAAGCGCCAGAAATCCAGAATTGTGCAGATATTACTGTGGATGTATTTGGAAACTGTGAAGGGCCGATGGATTTTACACTAGAAGCCACAGATGATTGTACACCTGCAGATGAACTCGTATATAATTACCAGATTGATTTGTTTGATGATGGAAGTTATAATCTGAATGGTAGTTCATCTTCTATAACAGCTACTCTTCCTATCGGTACACACAGTGTAAGATGGACAGTAGAAGATAAATGTGGAAACATTGAAATATGTGAAATGGATATCGTTGTAAGAGATGCAAAAAAACCATCACCATACTGTCTCAGTTCTATTACTACAGTAGTAATGAACAACAATGGAATGATAGAAATCTGGGCAAGTGAATTTGATCTAGGAAGTTCTGATAACTGTACAGATCAAGATGATTTATTGATTTCATTTTCACAGAATACGTCAGACACAAATAGAATATTAACATGTGATAACTTACCAAACGGAGAAGAAGAGGAAGTACAATTGGAAATGTGGGTAACGGACGAAGCTGGTAATCAGGATTACTGTTCTATTACATTGATCCTCCAGGATAGTAATGCAGATATTTGTGGTGCAGGAAGCGCAATTTTTGCTAGCATCAGTGGTACATTGAGAACAGAAGATTTTGTCAATGTAGAAGGCGTATCAGTTACTGCAGTAAATCCATCTCTTGAAGTTTACGAAACCGAAAATACGATTGATAACGGAACATTTAATATTACGCAATTGCCAAAAGGTGATGGGTATAAAGTAACTGCTCAAAAAAATGATGACGTAACGAATGGTGTATCTACTCTTGATTTAGTATTGATTCAAAGACACATATTAGGATTGCAAGAATTAGATAGTCCTTATAAATTGATAGCATCAGATATAAACAATGATGGTACGCTTAAGGCTTCAGATTTATTATCACTTAGAAAAGTGATATTGGGTGTAAAAACTCAATTCCCTAATGGACAGATGTCATGGAGATTTATTCCTAAGAATACAACATTTGCTGATGCTACAGATCCATTCCCATTCAATGAGGAAATCAATGTAGGAGATCTACAGTTTGCTAGCTTGTACAATGATATGATGTCTATTAAGATTGGTGATGTAAATGGAAGTGCAACAGCTAATTTAATATCAAATGGAAAGTCTGAAAAGAGAGCGGATAAGAACATGACTTTTGTTATTGAAGATGCCGCTGCGGAATCAGGGTTAGTTTCTATCCCAGTATATGCAGAAGGTATTAAAACGATGTTGGGATATCAATTCTCTATGAACCTGGATAATGCAGAATATGTATCTGTCGAAGCTGGTCAATTAGAAGTGTCAGATCAAAACTTCGGCATCAATGATTCAGAATTAACAACATCGTGGAGTAATGCAAATGGAGTATCTATAAATACAACTGAACCATTATTTACGATCACATTAGATGTAAATGATGCAACTAGAATATCTGAATTGATATCTATTAACTCTGATGCAATTAGCGCAGAGGCATATGATAATTCATTAAATACATACAATGTAAGTCTTGAGACAAGATCAAGTGATCTCGAAGCAGGAGAGTTTGCATTGTTCCAGAACAGACCGAACCCATTCTTAGAGTCAACTCAGATAAAGTTCTTCTTACCAGAAGCTACTGACGTAGAATTGATGATCACTGATGTGACAGGTAGATTGGTTACTAAGAAAACGCAAAATTATCCGGCAGGTACTCAGAATATTGTTATCAATTATTCTGATCTGAATGCATCAGGAGTATTGTATTATACAATCAAAGCAGGAGAATATACAGCTACAAAGAAAATGATCAGCATAAGGTAAAAAAGCCTTATTGCTATCAAACGAATATTGTTAGATTAGACGATTTTTGTAATTAGATGATGCCATCCAGCAGTAATGTTGGATGGCTTTTTTATTAGTTAGGAACACTTCGAACATTTTTTTTCTCGATGATACTTTAACAAGTCTTTATTGTAAGATTTAAATAAACCTCCAAGGTTTTCAAAATCTCGGAGGCCTTAATTTTTATCAATTAGCATGATTCTTATCAGCGTATTCTATTACTCTCAACTTCAATTCTTCTTCGATTTCAATAGGAGTCAGCTCGTCAGTAAATGAATCAATTATAAACAATAGAGAATTCATTTGTTGGCTCATTTTAGCATAGTAGTTCTCATTTTCAAATGACCTGTTTATAAAGAATTCAGGATCATCTAAGAATTTCATATTGGATTCCATGAGAATAGTAATTGTGTCTCCTTGAGCGGAAATTCTTACTTCTCCCTTTTTTGATAAGTGCCGAATAAATGGAAATAAAGATTGCATTTCCTTATGAAACTTAGAGCTATTTTGAGTTTCGTACCAAAATCCATAGTCTTCATTTTTATTTATAGATCCAAACCACTTTTTGAACATGTTAGGTTGACTGTATAGTTGTGATTTAGGAAAAGACCGTCCTTTCAAATTAATCTTGAATAATAGACCTTTAAAGATAGATCTATAAGAAGACCCATTCTTGGTTTTATACCTTTCTTGAAGATCAACTTCAGAGAGATAGAATCGGGTATTCCCTTTTATGCCAGTTATCACATCTTCTTCAATGTATCGGTCCGCCGAAATCAACCCCGATGATTCAACAATTGGTTCTGCAAGGTGATCAGTACCAATGTATTCATGTAAAATGGAAGGATGATATATTCGCATAAATTCACCTAATAGTGCTGATTTCACTTGTTCTGTTAAGTAGCGAAATGGAGTTTTAAAATTATATTTGTATAAGGCAAATGATGCAGAAATTGATATCACTGCACTTATAATTGCTAGCTGAATTACACCAGAAAATAAGGTCAAAAATATAATTAAAGCCGGTATTAAAAAGTAAACAAATAACCAAGTGTTTCTTTTTGCTTTAAGTTCCTCTCTTTTTACATCAAGCTCTTGAAGTGTGGTTAATGTTTCAAAGGAGTTTTTCACAAGTGATTGTATTGAGAGTTCTAGATTTAATTAAGCCCTTTGAATAAGTATTTCGTATAGAATAATACCAGCAGCCACACTCACATTCAGTGAATCGAAACTAGATACCTGTGGTATTTTTATAGTGTCATCAGCAATTTGAATGGCTTTTCGACTCACTCCTCTATCTTCAGAACCCAAAATAATTGCAGTTGGGATTTTTAGATCTTGCTCAGCTACAGTTTTAGTAGCATTGATATCAGAAGCATAGACTTTTACATTCATCATTTGTAATGTTTCTAATGCTATTGGAATACTATTTTCTCTACAAATCTCGATATCGAGAATAGCACCAGCTGAAGATTTTACCATCTCTTCACTTACTCTAGCAGTACCTTTTGCTGGGACTACTATAGCATGTGCACCGAATACTTTGGCTGATCTTGCAATTGCGCCCATGTTCCTCACATCAGTTATTCCATCTAAAATAACAAGCAAGGGTATCTTTCCTTCTGAAACCAATTTAGGAACTAATTTATCTACTGTTGTGTAGGTAACAGGAGATATATAAGCGACGATCCCTTGGTGATTATGACTTCGACTGAGATCATTAAGCTTCCTTGGAGGAACTTTTGTAAGTGGAATGTTTTTTTCTTCACAAGCTTTTCGGACTTGTACTTCGAAATCTCCTGTAAGGTTACTCTGCAAAAATACTTTTTCGATTTTTTTACCTTTTTCTAAAGCTTCTATAACAGGATTCCTTCCGTATATCGTAGTACTATCCATAGGTAGTTTTTTTGGTGAATATTTGAAAGTGTAAGATTAGTTAATTATCACTACTCTTTCTAATAAGAAGCCACCGAAATAATCTTCGATCAATACAAAATAGATTCCTTCGATCAGGACGGGAAGTCTTACATAATTAGTCCCTTCAAATATGATTTTCCGGTGTAAATTACGTCCATTAGGATCAAGAATGTTAAGATATGCTTGGTCTTGTCCTTTTTTCGGGTACCAAGTTACTTTTAACCTTTCCGTACTTCTAGCAGGATTAGGAGATATATTCATCTCAGCAGTTTCTACTTCGAGTCGTGTCAATCTTATATTTGAATACGAATATGATCCATCTAGATCAACCATTTTGAGTCGGTAGTAATTTTCTTCAAATCCAGGAGTGTCGTGCAAAAAAGTGTAACTAGCAGAAGCACCATCCGATCCAGTCGATTGCACTTCAGCTATTGCCTTGAATCCTCTTCCTGTAGAACTGTGTTCGATTACAAATTTGTCAGTCCCTATCTCTATTTCTGAAGTCCATGATAGAACAACCGACATGTCAAGTTCTTTGGATTCGAAACTAGATAAAACAACAGGTAGGGCAGCACTGGACTCGATAGCTCCACCGTTAATCCAATCGCGAATATGTGAAATATCTAAGGAAGACAATGGTGAAAATTCCCCATTCATCGCTTCTCCGCAAGATACTATGCCGTCGTTGTTGATCTTATCATAGAATAAGCTTTTATCTGCATTGCCAACCACCAAAGTCATCTTTTCTTCACAATCATTTTCTATATCTAACCCTAGTATACTTTGATAAGAATCATAGGTCCATAAACCACTAGATTGGTAATGACAACTTTGACAATTATTAACATCTAATATAGATTTAATTTCAGAATATAATGGAAGACAGAATTCTGGTGCTCCATGATTGATCCAAGTTTCTATTTTATCAAGATCTGTATCAAGTAATTTGTGAATTGGTGCAGATTCATTGCATAGATTATCAGTACCTGTAATAATCCTATATAAGTAACTATAAGATGCATTGCCATGAATTATAATTGGCTGATTACAATCACCACTTTTTATAAAAGACGAATAAGAATCATAATTCCAATTTGCTTCTGACCTTCCTTCCCCATGACAATTGCCACAGTCATTTGCATCCAAGAGTATTTGGATATCTTCAAAAGTTGAAAAAAATGACCCGCCAACCTCACAACTCTGAGCATATCCAAATGTGGATACTAATATTAATAATATTATATTAAATAGTTTCTTCAAGTAAGGTAGAATTTGTACATACCAAAACTACTACGTTTTCGTGTTAAAACCAAGAGAATTTATGAGAACCAATTTTTAAATAGCGGAATGACAATATCTTGCTTTAATCTATAGTTAATCAATACTTTATAGATATCATTAATTTGCTTTCATGAATTTTAGAATAGTCTAAGGATTTAATAGTGATTATATTTATTAGAATTGATCAAAATAAATCCAATTAAATAGGTAGAAAAAAACGATTCATAATTCTTTTAGTGATCTTTGTTGTGTAAATGTAGATTATGGAATCCACAAAGAATAAAAACCTACCGCTGGTAATTGCAGCGTTTATTTCAATATACATTATTTGGGGTTCTACATATTTATTTAATAAAATATTGGTAGAGGAATTACCACCTTTTTTATTGGCTGGAATAAGATTTGTTTTTGCAGCAATTATTATTTTTGGTATTGCTGCGGTTAGAGGAAAGCTAGGAACAGTTAGCAAAAAACAATTAATAAATAGTGCATTTGCAGGTTTTCTTTTTCTTACTGTTGGAAATGGATGCGCAGTTTGGGCGTTGCAATATATTGATAGTAGTCTTGAGGCTTTATTGATTTCAGCACAGCCTTTGTTACTAATAATAATGCTTTATGTTTTAGAAAAAAAACCAATTTACCTTAAATCAATGATTGGTGTTGCGTTAGGTATTCTCGGAATCTACTTACTTGTGAGCCAAGGAGAAGTAAACGCAGGTCCAAACAAATGGTGGGGAATTGGAGCGGTATTTGTTGCATTGTTTTGCTGGGGTTACGGTAGTATTTTTGTTTCAAAAGCGGATTTTCCGAAAAATTCATTTATAAAATCAGGATATCAAATGTTATTTGGTGGAGGGATGATGCTTGTGGTAAGTTTATTATTAGGAGAACCAACAGGCGGTGTTTTAACAATGAGCAATAAAGCTATTTATTCCATGTTGTATCTAATTGTTTTTGGTAGTATCATCGCTTTTACTTCATTTAATTATTTACTTCTTACGGTCTCTCCAGAAAAAGTTGCGACAAGTACATATATAAACCCTATAGTAGCTATGATATTAGGTTGGTCGATTCTTGGCGAGGTTATTACCAATCAAGCAATTGTAGCTGCATTGGTGCTTTTGACAGGCGTTTACTTTATAAATTCGAGTCGAGGAAAGGCTGTAAAATCTAAAAGTAGGGTTTAGTATTTTGTAAGATATATTATGGAAATATTCAAAACATGTCTTTATATAATGTAATTTCAAATCCCATACTTGTTAGTATGTTGAATTCTGAAAGAAAAATATCTCTTTCAGGCAAATGATTCGCTTTTACTCCATCTCGATATTGAGCAACAGTGATTTTTGGCTCAAGGCAGAGTTTTGCTCCATACTTCTTAAGATACCAAAATGTTCCAAATCCAAAGTCAAGATCTGTGCTAAAGTATTTGATTCCACCGCTTGTGCTACTCATTGAAGCTGGAAGTTGAGCTAAGCGATCAGTTAGTACTGAATTGATCACTGTCTGATTATCATGTACAGTAAAGAGATTAACCAATGAAAGTTTAAAGTAGGTTGCGCAGTTCCGAGCATTGTTAGTCCGCATTGTAATGCTAAGAGGTACACCAAGATTAATAAACCGATGTTCTGCCAAACTAATTTCTAATCCATCTGAATATTTAAATGATCGCTTTTCATTTTCTGGTTTTTTATGATACTCAGCTACAAATCCAACTTCATAAGAAAACCTAGGATCAAGGTAGAAAGAAGCCATGCCACCGACTCTTTGACGAAGACCAACAAATGCAGTGCTATTAATTTTTGCATTGTCGTAACTCCGATATTTTTGAATTACTAATGATGTATTAGAAAATGCTCCTATTTTTTCTAATTGGGCATTCAGACTAAAAGATGCAAACGTAATAATAAAACAAACTAGATACCTCATGAGTAATTGTGATTTGGTTATAATATCTGTGATAATTCATAAACGTTGCATTTAATGAGAAATTACGTATTGGTAAGGATATTTAGTTGTACATAATCTATGTCAAAATTATAAAAGAGGCAAACTTGGATATGAATAAAAAGAAAGCGGTAACCAAATAATACAAGGTGATATTGATCTTCAGTTTTTTGCTTTCTATTTCACCAAGTATCATAATTTGAGTGCATACCCGATAGATAGTGAACTCCGTCTTTGGGTGCTATAGATTGAAGTTTCATTTTCTGATCGTACAATTGCAGATGTTCTGATGACCATGTTGCCAGGTCCAATTGGAAATTTATATCCGATATCTAAGGCGCCGGCTATAAAATTAGAATATACTTGATCACCAAATTCCAACTTGTCTCCTATTGATAGAGCATAGTTTATTCCAAAAGCTAGATTCCATCTTTTTCGTTTGCTGAAATGCCAGTTTGCTTGTAGAGGAATGCTTATAAATTCTTGTTCTAATACTGCTGAGGATAAGAAGAAAGTACCATTTGGAGTATTATATTTCAATCCAAATAGGGAGCCTCCCATTCTGTCTTTAATGATTCCTGTTCGGATACTCCATGTTTTATTTGCAAAGTAATTCCCAATTACTCCTACAGTATAGGTGCGAAGATATGCACTTTCTGGAATGTCTCCATCTATAAAAGTGGATTGAGAATATCCTACAAATGGCTCTATCGTAATTCCCTTTTGTATGAAATCTTCTTGGCCAAAAAATTGTGTTATTGAAATTATAGCTAGTGTAAATGATAATAGATATTTCATGTGATTTGATGTTTTATACCATTTCTGTTTTAGTATCTACGCACCGAATCAGCAATAATAATATTGTACATAACAATACTGATTTTGAGATGTTAAGTCAGAAATAGATTTTAGATAAAAGTGAAATGCTAGGTGTTTATTCTAGAAAATAAAATTTAGGAATGAACAGGATTGATCCCATTCATTCCAAGACCATGTTGAATGAATAACATTCTTTTTATGGCAGTTATAGATATTGTAATCGTTTATATTCTTTGAAACTCTCTTCTTCTTTTACACCCACTTGTACTATCATTGACAGTAACCATGTCTCCGATAATGACTGCAGTACTTCCATTGCAATCGCCTGAAGAATCACACATAACAACACTTACGCCAGTCCTAGACCAAGTGCCATTATCCGTTAGATCAGAAATTTCAGTGCCATTAAGTGTTACATCTCCTGAACTAGTCCATGTACCATCTTCTTTAAAGTCAATAATTCCATCAGTGCACAGTTGACTTCCTTGAAAATCTGCACATCCTGAACTATCAAAAGAGAAATCAAAATTTTCGTTTGAGTTCGGGCATTCACTAGTGTTTAGTTCTTGAAGCTTCCAACTTCCGATTAGCTCATCTGGTTCTGGGTCGCAAGATGATAGTGTAAATATACCAATGGAAAGTACCCCATAGAATGCTGTATATTTTAGTAATTGTGTTAGGAACTTCGCAGTTAATAAATTTGTTTTTTTAAACATGGTCAATATTTTTATTATTAATTAAAGTATTTGACCTGATAAGACGTGAATCATTTTAAAACGTGAACCATCGTATTGAATTTATTTTTCTAAATCTATAAAATAAGTACGAAAAGATGATGACACCGAAAATTATTAGAAAGATATTTCGCCATAAATTACTTTGTAGATTTTTAATTTCTGCGGATCCATAGTAACTATACCCAGACCAGAAGTATGGATGCGATTGAACATCAGAGCAACTTTTAAGGTATTGAATTTTTGCATTTTGTAATGCTATTGGTGGTTGTTCATTTTTATTTATCCCTTCTAAGAAGTTGTGTATAATGCTAGATGAGCTCTTGTCATCAATCAGCCAATTAGTAAGTACAATATTAGGGCAGGAAGCTAAATGAAATGCTCTAGCTATGCCTAATATTGATTCTCCAACTATTTCTTCTCCGACGTTGGTTTCACATGCACTGAGTACAACAAGATTACTTTTTAAGTCTAACATTGCAATCTCATCAAGATATAATTTTCCATCTTCCACAGTTGTTGTATCGGGGTCGAATTGAAGATATGAATCAAAAGATTGCAGAAGATTTATTTTGGTATGCATTGCCAAATGTAGTATGTTGCTTTGGAGTGCTTTAGTTTTAAATTTTTGTTCAGTAGCAGCTGTGGATATGTAATTTTCTCCATCAAAGAGTGCACTCGATTGCAATATCTCGGAAATGTTATGCAATAGTGGAGTTGATGTTTCATCTCCTCGTGTTGGCGATTCGCTAGACGAACTTCTAGAAATATAGGAAGGGGCGAACCCAACATAGCCCTTGTCATTTTTATAACCATCTTGCTTGCTAAGCATATGGAATTGACTCATAGATCCACAATAGTTTATTGGGCTGTGTTTAAGTAAATAGGGGAGTGAGTGATATTTTTCTGTTTTATTAACTTCTTCAGTTAGTAAAATTTCAAACGGTAAGTGGACTAATTTACCATCAGGTATTATTGTTAAGAATTTTGGAATGTTCGATTTTTCACCAATTAGTTTAAGATAGAGATATCTACTCAAGGTTATAATCTCTTTTTTATCTGAATCAAAATTTGTTTCAGATATCTGTGAAATAGGAGTTTTAATTAATTTTTCTAATTGTAAAAGTTGTGTTTCTATGTCTGAAATAATAATGTCTGTGTAGTCAATATCAGATTTATATATGGAGATTCTGTGCAATATAGAATCTCCCCAATGATAAATTATATATTTCCGATCCTCTTTCAAAGCTATATCTCTACATTCTTGTAATGTTGTTATGTTTTGCTCATATCGACTGTCGTAGTAGTCCGGAAAAAATTGTTTAAGCGAATCTATAAATGCTTCTTTCTTTTTTTGTACTCTGTATAAGTTTTGCATATTCACATCTGATATACTATCTGATTCTGATGTGTTTTTTGCATACTTGGTGTAGGTCTCCTCATATTCATAAAGAAGATCTTTTTCCTTGTCTATAATATCTTTTGGAATGTTTGATTTTGATAATGCAGCTTCTCTGATCTGCTGCCGTTCTAATAATACTGATTTACTTCTTTCTATACATTCAAATAGTAGATTTAAGTATTCAATCTCATTAGTTTGCTTGTATCGTATACCTAATTGTTTTATTGACCAATTATAAAATTCTCTTATACTTTCTTGAATTTCCTTTTCTGAGGATTCGTAAAAAACCTCAGCTCTTAATTTCTTATTTATTAATAAGCCATATTTTATTTTCTCAATAAGAAAAGGTTGCTGTTCTGGTAATCGAGACTCTAATTTTAGATAGTTGAAAAATTTCGAAGAACTTAGCCAATGGCTTCCATGGGGCATATCAATAATTTGATTTATTGATGCATCATACTGTTTAAAACCTGAGAGGTCTAATAATTTGTCAACCATTTTTCTGCAGGAATCTATCTTTCCAATTTCATGATAGACATTAAACATTTGTTCTACTATTGAATTTTCGGAAGCCTTATTATATTCCTGATCGCTTTTATAAGAAATTAGTGCATGTTTAATACTTTTATCAAAATTGCCTTTTTCTTGAAAGAGGGTGGATAAATAAAGATTATTTAATGTATATGTAGTTGCTATTCGATTCGATTTATTTTTTTGAATTTTGGCGGTCTTCATTAAATAAATATTTGCTTTATCAAAGTCTTTAGTGTCGAGCAGAAATTTTCCATATGAATTATATGTAGAAGCTAAGAAGTAGTTATCATGGCCTCTGTATTTTATGGTAGTTTCAATAGCTTTATTATAGTACATGTCTGCTTCCTCTAACATACCTAATGTGTAATAATTTATAGCTAAAACAACGTATGTGCTTGGTAAATGTACACCTAGTTTTTCATGGTTTTTTTCCTTTATATCTTTTGATTTTAGGACATAACTTAATGCTGATCTTGTATCTCCCTTTTGCGAATATGTTATACCCAAGTTAGATAAAAATATTGGAAGATTAATTTTTGAACACCAGGGGTCTTTTTTGCAGTATTTAATAGCATTTTTTAGATTAGATAATCCCTCGTTAATATTTCTACCATGAAGAAATTTAGTATTGTATACTGATGCAATTCTATTATTCTTACCTGATTTTTTGACGCTAATAAATGCTGAGTCTAAATATTTTATAGAGAGATTGTATTTACCCATTCTTCCATAAATTACAGATATCCTTTCATATTGCTTCTCCGCATTAAGATATACTTTTCCTTTATTGGGGCCCATTGACCTTAATCCTGCAAAACTATAATCTAAAGACTTTTCACTGTTGCCTTTTTCATTGTATATTATTGCTATAAGATCTAAAGTATTGGTTATCATTTTATGATTTGTATCAAAATACTCTTGTGCAGAGTCTATAATCTCTAGTGAAATCTTTAATGCTTCATCATATTTTTGCTGATTGTTATATAGGGAAGCGAGTGCATATTTACTGTATAAGATGCTTTTTGTGGGCGGAGGGTTTATCCTTTCCTTTGCTTCTTTTGATAATAAAAAATGTTCCTCTGCTTTTTCGTAATTGGCAAATGACTTGTAACCGTAGCCCATCTCTATATATTCTCGTCCTATGTTATCTAGATAAGTTGTATCATAAAAGTTATAGATATCTAGAACTTTATTACTATAATATATTGATCGATTTAGGTTCGAAAGTATAGTTCTCTGGTAATTTGCCATAATTGAATAATACGCCGCGTTGACTATATTATTTTTCGACAATCTGGTTTTAATTTGATTTTCGAGACCGAAGAAGCTTTCTTCATCTGCTGGAGTGGTTATTCTGAGTTTTTTCTTGGTTTGGAATTGCCTTATTTTTATAAAATAATAATTCTGATATAATTTTTCTTCAGATTTTGGATCAAGTATATTATTCAATTTCACTTCAAGACTATCAAAACTTTGAAGTGCTTTTTCGTTTTTATTATCACTGTAATAATTATTGGCTCTTTCAAAATGTTCATCAATATCTGACGTAGATAAACTATCTATATAGAATTGTCCAAAACTGTTGCCGAATGTAAAAGCGAATAGAAGAGCATAGATAATTCTCATTGCAATGATTTTAGATACTTCTTAGCTTCTTCTCTTTTATAATGTCTTGGATTCTGAGATATTACTTTTAGTCTGGATTTTGCTTCAGAGATATTTTTATTGTAGTATGCTGTCAATGCCAAATACCATTCAGCCTGATCATGGTATGGGTTGGTCTTGGTTATGTTAGATAGAGCACGCACTGCATTTTCATATTCTTGTAACTTGAGGTAACTAACGCCTTGCATCAATGCATACTTTCCGATATGATTCTCCTTAAATTTTGAATTAGAGCTCAAAGAGTCTAATGACAGTATTGTTTTTGTGTAATCCTTTTCTACAAATGATTGAACCGCACTTTTCCAGATAGTTAAGTTTGTGGTGTCAGATTGGCCACGAAGTAGCGAATAAGATGGGTCTTGCACTGATAAAAGAGCAAATTGTATTGAAGATGTTTTTGGATCTTCTGACTTGTTGTAAAGTGTGTACGAAATAAACACAACTATCAATAATAATAGGGCTAAAAGAATCCATTTTATCAGACTACTCTTTGGTTTAGGCGGCAAATCTTCTTCATTTGCCAAAGCATTTAGGAATTTTGATTTGAGCTCAAGCTCACCTTGTTGTCTGATGAGTGACCTAGCATTGATGTGAGACTCAATCTTATCTTTTAAAGATGGATTAACACTCAACGCCTTATCAAATTGAATTTTATCTATGCTAGATAATTCACCTTTTAGATAGGCATCAATTTGATCTATATAATATGAATCTTCTTTTTTAGACATCTTGTCCAAGTTTATTTTCGATGATTTGTTTTAATTTTTTAAGACATTTGTATTTCATGCTTCTAGCACTTTCCGCGTTTTTTAAGCTTGACCTATCTGCAATTTCATCCATAGAATAACCGTGATATCCCCAGTCAAGCAATATTTTTTTACATGGATCTCCCATAACATTCATAAGATTTACAACTTGTTTAGAGCGATCACTAATTTCAAGTAATTCCATGAGATCTCTCTCTTTAGCATCGTATTCATGTATTTCTACAGTACCTATATTACGATTAGACGTTTTTTTTCTAGAAACATCAACTGCAGCATTATAAAAAATAGAATAGAAGTAACTTGAAAGCTTACTCTCACCTTTAAAAGTATGATCTTTAATCTTACGGATGCACCTAACTAATGCATCAGCATAGGCATCATTTACTTCTCCGTTAGAGAGATGAAGCTTTTGATTCACCTTTGGTATGAAACCTTTAAAAGAGTCAAATAGATACATAGACATATCCTCAAAAGGCTTACCACCTTTTAATATTTCTTCAATGATTTTATCATCACTAAATGAATTATTGGTCATGTTTACGAATTCGTTAAGTCTGTTATTTTGGTAGGCAGGGTAGGGCTAAGTTAGTATTTTTTTAATCTATATGGATTTTAGGTGTATATATGTTTTTAAAACATGATTGTATGATACTAAGATAAAAGTTGGATGAAGTTTTTTTTTAATTGGAAGAGATAAACACATCTTATTAGACTTGGCTTGGGCGAACCCTAACCCTTCCTTTCCTTAGGAAGGGCAAGGTGGCTGCTTATGGCTCAGGCAATGGTTTTTATATTTTTTTTAGAAAAAAATTCAATCAATCAACCTGTATCGTAACATCTTGCCCTTTATAAGTAAAGCGAATATGATAAAACGAATGTACTGTCACTTTGTACGCTATATGTATTATAAACTTTCATTTCAAAGTAACATATGTCGAAAACACAATCTAAAAGACAGGAGAAAGGGTTGAACACGTTTAACAAATTTTTCCTATATTTCGTAACTAACAAGCAATCGATGCTATCATAAATTAACCAATTATGTCCGACCGATTTCAACATTATTCAAAAGTGCTAAGCTATGCGCGTAAGATGAGAAATAATCCAACTAAAGCCGAGAAAGCATTTTGGGTTAAAGCACGACGTCGAAATTTATTTGATCTCAAGTTCAATAGGCAGTTCATTCTACGGTACAGAAAGAATCAAGAGAAAATAGCATATTATATAGCGGATTTCTACAATCATAAATTAAAGCTTATAGTCGAAATAGATGGAGAAATTCATCTGACTCAAATCGAACATGATTTGATGCGAACTGAAACTTTGAATAGTCTTGGTTATACTGTTATACGATTTACCAACTTTCAAGTAATAAATGATTTTGAATCGGTTGTAAGTGAAATTGAAAAATATGTTGTGGGTAAATTAAACTAATTAGACTTGGCTCTGGCGAACCCTAACCCTTCCTTTCCCTTAGGAAGGGCAAGGTGCTGCTTGTGGCTCAGGCAATGGTTTTTATTTTATATTTAGGCAAAACATTCAATCAGTCAACCTGTATCGTAACATCTTGCCCTTTATAAGTAAAGCGAATATGATAAAACAAATGTACTGTCACTTTGTACGCTATATGTATTATAATCGCTCATTTCAAAATAACATATGTCGAAGACACAATCTAAAAGACAGGAGAAAGGGTTGAACACGTCTAGCAAGGCATGGCTCGGTCAATCCCTAACCCGTCCTTTCCCTAAGAAGGCAGGGTCGAACAGTTCTATTTTTTCAAATACGTAAAGGGCTGTTAATTAATTGGA
>Ga0209187_1002021_pt1 | contig 20704 bp, 12 predicted proteins | sample BantaG_FD_187430 | JGI IMG/M metagenome (GOLD analysis project Ga0209187, IMG submission 187430) | Marine algal microbial communities from Bantry Bay, Ireland - BantryBay_4 metaG (SPAdes) (version 2) | ecosystem: Host-associated > Algae > Red algae > Unclassified | place: Bantry Bay, Ireland...
AGTGGGGGACGACAGATAATCTAATGTACGTTGTCGGAGCCACTCATCCAGAATCTTTTGCGCATATCAGAGAGATAGCTCAGGATCATTTTCTATTAGTACCAGGTGTCGGAGCCCAAGGAGGAACTGTGAAAGATGTGTGTGATTATGGATTGAATGATGATGTTGGATTATTGATTAATTCATCCCGAGGCATAATATTTGCTTCTGATGGAGAAGACTTTGATGTGAAAGCTGGTCAGTCAGCACAACATTTATCTGATCAAATGAGGTCAATTTTACAGTCTCAAAACGTTTGAATTAAAGGATAGTTACTCTTAGTATAAAGATTACTGCATTTCATAGATCTTACTTTGGTCTATGATGCATATATATTAATTTACTGCGAAAATTTAAAAACATTTAATATGATAAAAAACATCTTACTCTTGACTACTTTTTTCATGGGGCTTGCATCTACATATGGCCAAATGAATAAAGTAGAATTTATTGAATATGATCTCGATAATGGTATGCATGTCATACTTCATCAAGATAAATCAACACCTATTGCTGTCGTATCAGTCATGTATCACGTCGGTAGTAAAAATGAAAACCCTGATAAAACTGGTTTTGCACACTTCTTCGAGCATCTGCTATTCGAAGGTTCTGAGAATATCGAACGTGGAGAATATGCCAGCTATGTGGAGAATGCAGGTGGGGTGCTTAATGCTAATACCAATTGGGATAGAACTTACTATTACGAGTTATTACCATCTAACCAATTGGAGTTAGGATTATGGTTAGAATCAGAGAGACTGCTTCATGCTAAAGTACAAATAGAAGGTGTCGAGACTCAGAGAGAAGTCGTGAAAGAAGAGCGACGATCCAGAATCGATAATCAGCCATACGGAGGATTGTTAGGTGCTTTAGAGCAATCTATGAAGAGAGCTTATAAGAAGCATCCTTATCAGTGGTCTATCATAGGATCTATGGATCACTTAGACGCTGCAGAAGAGGCTGACTACAAGCAGTTTTACAATGATTTCTACACGCCTAATAATGCAGTACTTAGCATCGCAGGTGATATAGATATCGAAGAGACTAAGGCTTTAGTCAATAAATACTTTGCAACGATACCCGTAAAGAATGCTGATGTATTCCGACCGACTGTCGTAGAACCACCACTGTCTGGCCAAGTCAGAGATACAGTATATGATAACATACAGCTGCCAGCTTGCGTCATGCTGCACAGAGCTCCTGCTCAGGGGACTGACGACTACTATGCCGTCAGTATGCTGAATACACTATTAAGTGATGGTAAGAGTTCAAGACTGCGTAAAGCACTCGTGGATAGAGATGAAAAAGCCATGATGGTCAGGTCTATTCCTGTACCGATGGAAGACCCAGGAGTGATATTAGGATTTAATATTGCAAATATGGGTGTGGATGTGAATGATTTAGAAAAAGGAATTATCATGGAGATTGATAAGGTCAAAGAAGAATTGATCACGGACCAAGAGTTTCAAAAATTGAGAAATCAAATTGAAAATACTTTTGTGTCTGGTAATGCTCGAATGGCAGGAATCGCAGAAAGCCTAGCTAATTATCACATGTATTATGGTGATGCTAATCTGATCAATACCGAATTAGATCGCTACTTAGCAGTCACGAAGGAGGATATCAGAACAGCCGCTCAGAAATACCTGAATGAGGATAATCGAGTGGTCCTACATTACTTAGCTAATGAGAGCAAGCCATAGTCTGAAATAAAAATCGATAATATCTATATTTAATTATACCATAGAAATAAAACAATGAAACATATATTTTACCTATTATTTATTGCGCTTCTGTTCACGCAGTGTAGTAAAAAAACCACCGAATCTTCCATGTCAAAATCTGGTGACATGGCCGAGTCAGTCAAAGAAAAGGCAGTAGAAGTAAAGGATGCCGTGATGGGCAGTAAAGAAGCCTTCAGGTCGGTCGTACCTGAAGCAGCACCAGCTCGCAAGATTCAGCTTGGAGAATTTGATCAATTCACTTTAGCTAATGGACTGACTGTCATCGTGGTAGAGAATCATAAATTGCCACGAGTATCTTACCAAGTCAGACTTAAGAATGAAGCCGTGATGGAAGGTGATAAGGCAGGCTATGTATCGACAACAGGTCAGTTGCTATCCAGAGGGACGACATCTAAAACAAAAGCTGAGATCGATGAATCTGTAGATTACATAGGAGGTTCATTTAATACTTCTGGCTATGGTATGTTTGCATCGAGCTTGACCAAGCACCAAGATGATCTATTGACGACTGTGAAAGATGTACTGCTATATCCATCATTTCCCAAAGATGAGTTTGATAAAATTATCACACAGACGCTATCAGGATTGGAGCAGCAAAAGACTGATCCAGCATCTATCGCATCTAATGTTGCTGGTAAGGTGAACTATGGTGGAGATCATCCATTTGGCGAAGTGCAGACAGTAGAATCGACTAAGAAGATTACAATAGAAGATTGTAAGAAGTATTACAAGGAATATTTTAATCCATCTAATGCGTTTTTGATGATTGTCGGTGATATAACACCTGCAGTAGCTAAGGCCAATGCGGAGAAATATTTTGGAGGATGGTCAGGTAATCCTGTAAAGAATATGAAGTTTGATAAATGTGAGAAACCTGTCGGCACGCAAGTCGCACTGGCGAATAAAGAAGGTGCGGTACAGTCTACCATTCGAGTGACTTACCCAATAGACTTAAAGCAAGGTGACCCAGATGTCATACCAGCATCTTTGATGAATTCTATCCTCGGTGGAGGTGGATTCTCTAATAGACTGTTTCAGAATCTTAGAGAAGATAAAGGCTATACATACGGTGCGCGATCAAGTTTGAATGTGAGCCCTATCGTAGGGAGCTTCACAGCATCAGCGGATGTGCGTAATGAGGTGACGGATAGTTCTATTGTAGAATTTCTATATGAGATGGAAAGAATCGCTACTGAGCCTGTCGATGCAGTCGACTTGGCTAATATGAAAAATTACAGAACGGGAGTCTTTGCTCTACAGTTAGAGTCTCCTCAGACCATTGCTCGATATGCATATAACATCGCTAGATATAATCTACCTGCTGATTACTACGAGACTTACTTAGAAAAACTGAATGCTGTGACAGCTGAAGATATCCAAAGAGTCGCACGTAAATATATTACTCCTGAGAATGCGAATATCGTCGTCGTAGGAAGTAAAGATGACGTGGCTGAATCCATCAAAAAATTTGATAGTGACGGTGAGATAGATTATTATGATTTTAAAGGAGATAAGATTAAAATACAAGAATCTAATCTTCCGATGGAGCTAACTGCAAAGGATGTGATCAATGATTACATCACTGCCATCGGAGGTAAAGATGCCTTATCCAAGATTAAGACTGTGAAGACCACAGCTGGGATGAGTGTCATGGGACAGAGTATGGACGTCACCACTTATCAAGATATGTCCGGTAAGTTTGCTATGAGCATGACCGCTCAAGGTATGACTATGGTAGATCAGAAATATGACGGCGAGAAAATGGAGATGAGCCAAATGGGTAATAAACAAATACTGACAGAAGGACCAGAATTAGAAGATGCTAAGGAGAGTGCGATGATCGCTCCACAATTAAAATATGGAGATGCAGGATACGTGCTGGGCCTGAAAGGCAGTGATAATGTAGATGGTAAGAATGTCTATAAGGTCGTCGTGACTAATCCGACTGGAAAGAAAACGACTCAGTACTATGATTCTGCTACCAGCTTATTGGTGAAAAGCGTTAGCTCAGTGGGAGAGCAGACCATTACTCAAGAACTAGGTGACTATAAAGCGGTGAACGGAGTGATGTTCCCATATACGATGAAGATCACAGGTGCAGCACCAGTACCAATGGAAATGAAAGTATCTGATATAGAAGTGAATGGAGCTGTGGATGCAGCTGTATTTATGATAAAGGAGTAAGATCGAATGGAGTGATTTTAATAATTTAAATCGCTTTCTCATATAAAATAGCGTAGAAGGCTTTAGTGGAATCACTCTGCTAAAGCCTTTTTTTATTCTCCTGAGAATATCGGATCTGTATCGTTCTCGCAAATTAGTGGGACAGGCTACTGAAAAAGGAGATTTTAAATTTTTGGTTGATTAGAAATTAATGGATGAAGGTTTTATCAGAACCATAGGTTCTGCTAAAGCCTTTTTATATTGTAGAAGATTAAAAAGGATCTATGATCAGGATATTGATTTTGTTAAATTATTTCGGATGTCTATCTGTCTATCAGTCATGTGCTAATCAGAAGACTGAGCAAAGCACAGATACTTCAGGTATCACGGTTATGCAATCATCAGACTACGACTTCGAAAACCCAGATGATGTATTTTTATTGAATCAGAAATTAGTGGAAATATCTGGACTTGCATATGATGTAGAGAATCATAGCCTCCTGACGATTAATGATGAAGTCGGAATCTACTATCAGCTTTCTTTAGAAGATGGTTCTATTCTGAGCCAACACAGATTCGCTGCTTTAGGAGATTATGAAGGGATAGAGATCATGGGAGATACCATTATGATCACCAGAAGTAATGGAACAGTCTATCTAATAGACAAAGATAATGGTGAAGCTTTCAAGATCTTAAAGACGGATTTTCATATCAAAAATGACATCGAAGGTATCACTTATGATAAAAGAAGTGGACAGTTAATCTTAGCCTGTAAAGGAGTACCGACCATACCTGATGTCTCTAATATCAAGAAGGGCAAAGTACTGTATGCATGTGATGCCAATACAGGAGATATACTACCAGAACCCATCTCAATTATCAAAGACAAAGCATTGCGATCTGTATATCTTAAACAAGTATCAGAAGCTCAAAAATCTAAGATTAAGAAAATGAAAGTCATGGATCGAGTGGATAAATTTGCGCCTTCAGGCTTAGCATTTCATCCGGAGAGTCAGGAGCTATACATCGTATCAGCGAGGAATAATAGCCTCGTTATTTTAGATGAATTCTTTAAATTGTCAGCGGTCATCCTATTAGATAAGAAGGTACATCGACAGCCAGAAGGTATTTGCTTTGCACCCAATGGTGATCTATTTATTTCTAATGAAGGCCAGAATAGGCGAGCCAATATCTATCGATATAATTTAAAAAAGCGGCAATAACGCTGACCGTTGAGACACTCAGGTAAATGATTAATTTTTCAAAGGGACTTTTGATTCAATTAAATATTAAACCAAGATCTATGAAATTGCAATTAAATATGATCACTATAATTTCTTTAGTGCTGCTTTTACTTCAGCAAAGTATAGCTCAAGAAGCTCGATATTATCCACCTCTCAATGAGTGGGATGAAGCAAGCCCTTCATCTCAAGGTGCGAACGAATCGCTCTTAGATGAAGCGATCACATATGCCATAGAACATGAGTCCAGCAATCCCAGAAATATGGAAGTGGCTCACTACATGGGATTTGGTAAAGAGCCGTTCGGATATGCTATCGGCCCCTTGAAAGAAAGAGGTGAACCTACTGGCATCATCATCAAAAATGGTAAGATCATCGCCAGCTGGGGAGAGCCAGAGAGAGTGGATATGACGCACAGTGTCAGTAAGACTTTTTTATCCTCCCTCGTCGGCGTAGCATATGATCGAGGTATGATCAAGGATGTTCACGATTTAGTCGGGCCTTACATGGCACCGATCAGTTTTTATAATCCCTTGCCAACATATAATAAAGCTGACGGCTTTCATCACAATGATCTCTTCGAGCCATTCGCATCTGAACACAATGGTAAAATCACCTGGGATCATCTGCTGAGACAAACCAGTAACTGGGAGGGCACACTGTGGGGTAAGCCTGACTGGGCGGATAGACCAGATAAAGATCCGACTCAGTGGCTTAATGCTGAGCGACCAGAGCCAGGTACAGTCTATGAGTATAATGACACACGTGTCAATTTGCTGGCATTAGCAATACAAAATATTTGGCGTAAGCCTTTACCACAAGTACTAAAAGAAGTGGTGATGGATAAGATAGATGCCTCACCATCTTGGAGATGGCATGGATATGAAAATTCCTGGATACTGCTCGATGGTGCACCTGTGCAAGTAGTTAGTGGTGGAGGTCATTGGGGTGGAGGTATGTTTATTAATGCATATGATCAAGCCAGATTAGGCTACTTAACTATGAATCGAGGTCAGTGGAATGGTGAGCAAATCCTATCGGATGAGTGGGTGACGATGGCAATGACTCCAGGAGTCAGCAAGACCTATGGCTTTATGAATTGGTTTCTTAATACAGAGCAAGAGTTAATAAAGACAGCTCCAGAAAGTGCATTTGCACATTTTGGCGCAGGGACTAATATGGTCTATGTAGATCCTGTTCAAAATCTTGTGGCTGTGGTCCGATGGATCGACCGTAAATCCATTGATGGATTCGTAGAGAAATTATTAGCTTCATTTAAATAGAAAATGAAGTGATCAAATATTTATTCATTATTTTGTTGATGGTAAGTTCATCAATCATCATCGTCGCTCAAGACAATCAAAACCGTAATTATCCTATGGGAGAAGGTCCAAATAAACATGCTAATAATGTATACGGTGAGCCGCTGCAGATGTGCTGTGTAGATCCATTGACTGGCTTCTATGATGGTCAGTGTCTGACTGGAGCTGAAGATTATGGCACTCATATCGTCTGTGCTATCGTCACTGAAGAGTTTTTACAATACAGTAAGTCTAAAGGGAATGATTTAATCACGGCGAGGCCTGAATATAATTTTCCAGGGCTGAAAGCAGGAGATGGCTGGTGCCTCTGTATCTCCAGATGGCTTGAAGCTATAGAAGTCGGTGTGGCACCGCCGATTAATTTAGCGGCTACACATGAGAAAGCACTACAGTATACGACAATAGAAATATTAGAACTGTATGATGTGGCGAAGCAAAATTGAGAGATAGATTATATGTATGTCCTTCGTTACAATCTGGTGTATCAAATTAAACATGGAGCCGTAGGTACCAAATACTGGTAGCCACATAATGAATATTTAATTTTCATCCTGTAGGTATGATATATGATCCGTTTAATGGTTTTCTTCAGCATTCGATGCGGTGTTAATCGTTAGAGTGTAAGAATGGTAAGTATTGGATGATATTGACATGACATTATAATTAAGATAGAGTTGATCATTATTCTAATTACCGAAGTGATCAATAAGAAATAAAGAATTCTAAAACACAAAATAAATTGATCGACGAAGCCAAAGAAATCAGAAAAGGAGAAGCGCTGGATTGGACTAAGCTGGAAGCATATCTGAAAGAAGCTGTTACAGAATGCGTAGGTAAGATGACAGTGGCTCAGTTTCATGGAGGCCATGCTAACCTGACTTACTTACTATATTTTGGAGAAAGTGAATTTGTATTGAGGCGACCACCATTTGGTAAAATTGCTCCTGGTGCTCATGACATGAAGCGGGAATTCCGAGTGTTATCTAAATTGTATAAATACTTTCCTCAAGCACCACGCGCATTTCATTTCTGCGATGATGTGGAGATCATAGGCTCTCCATTTGTCATAGTAGAAAGACGAAAAGGGGTCGTGGTCAGATATAAATTGCCAGAAATATTTAATCATTATGACAATGTAGAAGAACGACTGACAGATGCCATGATTAAATCTGAAGCCACACTTCATCGAGTCGATGTAGATATGGCTGATTTGACTAAGCTGGGCAGACCTGAGGGATTTATCAATAGACAGTTAGAGGGCTGGTCTAAGCGGTGGGAGTTATCCAAGATCGAGGAGAATCACGATATGATAGAGATATATGAGATCCTCAGCTCTAATATACCTACACCTCAAGCAGTCTCTATCGTACATAATGATATCAAGTTTGACAACTGTCAGTTTGCACCCGATAATCCCGACGAGGTGACTTCTATTTTCGATTGGGATATGACGACGCTTGGTGATCCGCTGGCGGATTTTGGTATGACCTTGAGTTATTGGCCAGAACCATTATTAGCGAAGTATAAGTCTTTACCAGTGATGCTCTCTGGAGATTTTCCAGATAAAGATTACCTTAAAGAAAAGTATGCGGCATATTCAGGATATGAGCTAAGCCAAATAACTTGGTACGAAGCTCTATCTTACTGGAAGGGAGCTGTGATAGCGCAGCAGCTCTATAGACGATATGTGGATGGCGCGACGACGGATCAGCGAATGAAAGGATTCGGAGAGTCAGCTAAAGCATTGGCTGAAGTTGCTTTGATAAAGGCTAAGAATATATGCTGATATCTTATTGATATATTACATCTATGGTATTCGTAGTCAAAGTTGAAGAGTAAAGATATTCGCTAATAGAAGGGGTCATATACTCTTGACTATGATTCCATTTCTTTTATCTGGGCCAGCCAAGATTCTGGCAGAGGCATTTTTTTTAATTCTTTGTAGCTGTAGGGGATGATGCTCTGTTTGGAGATAGCGACGAGTCTTTGGTGTTTATCAGAGAATATTGCGCATTGCATGATGAATCGATCTACTTTGACTTCTATCGTCTTAATTCCTATAATGACATTATCTGGGTATGTCACAGGAAAAATATATTTGCAGTCCTGCCATCCCATAATAGGACCTATGTCTTTGCCCGAAAAGGAAATATCCATTCCCATCTTATTGAAGTATTCTATCCGACCTGTCTCAGCCCATCGCATATATTCAAGATTGTTTACATGATTAGCTGCATCCATCTGGCCCCATAGGACAGGAAACTTTAAGCGTAGATTATATTTTTCTAATTCTCTCATTTGTGTAGTATATCATTATTAGTGAGTACTAAATCCTTCAATTTAATACAGCGTATTTAGGTAAAAGTAAAGCGAATCGTGGCATTTCGGATCATAAGAAGCCCAAAACATATTTCTAATTAAAATCCGCCCCGTAAAAATCCAAATACAAATTCCTACCCGTACATCATCCTGCATACCTGTCTAAAAATATGGGATGTCATGTGAGAGTGATATTCTTGACACCGTCCCTCTGCTTGCAGAGGGACACTTTTCATTATTTGAGCGGTTTTTACAAAATTTAAAAATATATATATAAAGATTTATTATAATATGTTTTGTCATTTAAATTGTTATCTTTATGTCATATTCGTGTCAAGAATACTTCAATCTCCCTGGCTTGTTATAGAAAAAAATATAGTCTGCCATGTCAATACATAATTTCATTATTGGTAATTTATCAAGTGATAGATATTACAAGCCTTGCTTGTACAGATCAGTTATGTCACTTTTCTTTCCATCATCTGGACTTATGGCAGGCAGTTCTCTTATTACACCAATACTTATAACTTATTAAAGACTCAATTAATATTTCAATGACTTTGAATCAAAACCAGAGTCTTGACCAATTAAAATTTTATTCTACTATGTTCAAAAAAGGTTTACAGTTCAGAGGACTAAAACATGCGATGCAAGTCATGACTTGCGCAGCGATGCTCGCTATATCCCATGTTACATTTGGTTCGAGTCATAGGGAGGCACCACTTATTTCTAATGATCCATTAGCAGATAATACTGACCTCTATGCATTCAGAAGTCCAGATAACCCTAATACCATTACGATTATTGCGAATTACATACCAGGAGAAATTCCGCATGGAGGACCTAACTATTACACATTTGGTGAGAATATCAGATATGAGATTCACATTGACAATGATGCAGGTGTCGTCGGAGATGAGATAGTCTACAGGATGACATTTACACATGAAAATGAAGATCCTACTACTTTCTTCAATATCAGATTAGGCGCACAAAATATAAAAGCCACGTATCTTCTCGAGAGAAGTATGGATGGTGGTGCATCATTTCAGACGATAGTGCAGGATGGAGTCGTACCGCCTAATAATATAGGTCCAAGGTCTATAGAGGGAGCCGCTGGTCTTAATACACCATATTCTACATTATTTAATAATGCAATCACGACAGCTTCATCAGGAGAGCGTGTATTTGCAGGACCTGTAGATGATCCATTTTACGTTGATTTAGGAGCTATTTTTGATTTAGGTGATTCTCCACGACAAAGCGGTCAGGTAAGAGATGCATTAGCTAAGTACAATGTACATTCTATAGCACTTCAGATTCCTATATCTACATTGCTAAAAGATGGAGCTGCAGCTCAACCAAGTAATATACTGGATGGTGACTACGTCATAGGCGTATGGGCTTCAGCGAGTAGACCAGCAATAAAAACGATTAATTCAGGTGACGACATTAGCTATTCAGGAGACTGGGTACAAGTATCGAGATTAGGTATGCCGCTAACTAACGAAGCAGTTATTCCTATTGGTGATAAAGATGAGTGGAACCAACTAACTCCTTATAACGAAAATCCAGAGCATTTTGAATACTTCTACAATCCAGAATTAGCTCTATATATGGATGATGATCAGTTTGGTGCAGCAGTTCCTGCATTCGCTCCACTGAGAGTACAGACAGCATCTTTAGGATCATTTGACTTTAGTAATGGCGCAGATGGTCTATTTGGACTGAAAGGTAATGAAGCTCTTGACGGTACAGCTCTTGATGATGCTGTATTTGGTACATTATTGCTTCCAGCAGCAGGTAAGCCTCGATCAGTAGATCTTTGGCCAGCATTTCATACAGGAGTGCCTAATGTCATACCGTATCAGTTAGCGACAGGTAAAGCTGGTAATCCTCTTGCCGCAGGAAAGCCATTCGTCAATAACTTCTTACCTAACGGAGGAGATATGCTACGACTTAATATGGCAGTACCGGTGACAGCGAGAGATGATGCTAATTTTAGTTCGCTTGGTTTAATTCAGGCAGCTGCTATTGGATTGACAGTAGCGCCATTTAATACTTCTGCTGACTTGGAGTTTATTCCTAATATGGATGGATTTCCTAATGGTAGAAGATTAGAAGATGATGTGACAAGAATAGAACTGCAAGCAGTCGCAGGAGTCGTATTGGCTGCGGTCGGACTATGGTACGATGATTATGACCCTAACAGCTCACCAAGCCCGGTGACTAATGATCTTTTAGGTGTCTTGACTTACTCGACTGGCGTTGAGACTAATGATGTACCATTTTCATCAAGCTTTCCTTACTTGGCAATGCCATGGAGAGGTACAGAAACTAACTAATAAGCTCAGGCGAATATCAATTTTAACAACCAAATCGAATAAAAATAAATTTCAAATATGAAAAGCTTTTCAAAAGTTAAACAACAAATACTGAGCGTCTTCGCTTGCTTATTTGTTATTTCATCTATGTATGGCTCCAGTCACAGAGAGGCACCACTTATCTCTAATGACCCCCTCGCGGATAACGTGGATCTATACGCATTCAGAAGTCCAGATAATCCAGATATGATCTCGATTATAGCGACTTATGTTCCACTACAGTTACCACAGGGTGGGCCTAACTATTACAATTTTGGACAAAATATCAGATACGAGATACACGTAGATAATGACGCAGCTGTACCAGGAGATGAGATCGTATACCGCTTCACCTTTGATATTGTCAATGAAGATCCTACGACTTTTTTCAATATCAGACTCGGTCAGCAAAACCAAAAAGCGACCTACACGTTAGAAAGAAGCATAGATGGAGGTGCGAGTTTTCAGACTATTGTCACTGATGGATATGTACCACCTAATAATATAGGTCCAAGATCTATAGAGGGTGCAGCTGGATTAGGCACTACCTACGATGCTCTTTTTCAAAATGCAATTACGACATCGTCTACAGGAGAGACCATTTTTGCTGGTCCTACTGATGATCCATTCTTCGTAGACTTAGGAGGTATCTTTGATTTAGGAGATTCACCACGACAAGACGGTGAGCCGAGAGATGGCGTGGCATGTTATAATGTAAGCGCTATCGCTATTCAAGTCCCTATTTCTACATTACTAAAAGCTGGTGCGCCGGCGACACCGACAAGTATACTTGACTCTGACTATGTGATAGGTGTATGGGCTTCTGCAAGCAGAAGAGCGATTACTACTATAAGCCAAGATAATGCACCAAGCGTAAGCGGTGACTGGGTGCAAGTATCCAGAATCGGTATGCCACTGACTAATGAAGCAGTGATACCTATCGGTGATAAGGATGAGTGGAATGCACTGACTCCTTACAATGAGAATCCAGAACATTTTGAATATTTCTATAATCCTGAATTAGCTCTTTATATGGATGATTCTCAGTTTGGAGGTGCAGTACCTGCATTTGCCCCATTGAGAGTTCAGTCTAATAGTCTGGGCATGTTTGATTTCAGAAATGGAGCGGACGGACTATTTTCATTAAAAGGAAATGAAGTATTAAATGGCACAGCATTAGATGATGCAGTATTCGGTACTTTATTATTGCCTGCAGCTGGTAAGCCAAGATCAGTTGATTTATGGCCGACATTCCACACAGGAGTACCTAATGTGATACCATATCAATTAGCGACAGGTAAAGCTGGTAATCCACTCGCAGCTGGTAAGCCATTCGTCAATAACTTCTTACCTAATGGTGGAGATATGCTACGACTTAACATGGCAGTACCACCGACACCAAGAGATGACCCTAACTTTAGCTCTTTAGGTCTTGTACAGGCTGCGGCCATTGGACTGACAGTCGCTCCTTTTAATACTTCAGCGGATCTTGAGTTCTTACCGAATATGGATGGATTTCCTAATGGAAGAAGACTAGAAGATGATGTAACGAGAATAGAATTACAAGCTGTGGCAGGTGTCGTACTGGCGGCTGTAGGCTTATGGTATGATGATTATGATCCTAATAGCTCACCAAGTCCAGTGACTGACGATCTGTTAGGTGTATTGACTTATACGACGGGTGTAGAAGCTAATGATAAAGCATTCGGAGGAAGTTTCCCTTACTTAGCGCAGCCACATAGTGGGACTGGCGCCTGTAGTGGAGAGCTATACTTTCAGGATGCACAGGTTGCTGCTGATGTAGATGCTAAAGTATTCGTATCCAGCAATAATTCTGGTACAGTGGGTCTATATGGATTTACAGAGGGAGGAAATATGACTTTATCTACATTTCCAGCTTGGGATGCAGATGCAGATGGTATTTACTATGATGAAGCAAAAGATCAGGTGATTCAGCTGAATCGATCTACTAATAGACTTAACATTTATAACGATGTCGCTTCAAGCTTAGCTACAGGTAGCAATCCAATTAATGGACCAGCTTCAAGCTCAGATTTTTCTAATGGTAGAGAAATAGCAGTATCAGGAAATTCTGTCGTCGTTGCTCAGGATGCCAATGGAGGAAATGATAACAGTAATAAATTTGCAGTCTATACAGTAGCTGCTAATGGTTTTACATTTGTGAAGTCCCTTCCTACTTCAATTAATCTATGGGGGATAACATTTGCTGGCAGTGATTTAATAGCCATCATTGATAATTCTTCTGATGTAGCTGTATTTAATAACTTTTTAGACTTGACAGGGACTGTCAGTCCATCTAGAGTGATTACAGTAGATGGCATAGTCAGAACTCATGGTCTGACTTATGATGTCGCTAATGATATTATGGTTCTGACAGACGTTGGGAGTGGGGCTGTAGCAGATGATGGGAAGATTGTCTTTGTCAGAAACTGGTCTGCAGTAAGTGCTGATGGTAGAGTTAGCTTAGCAGAACAAATCGTCATAGCGGGGCCTAATACTTTCTTAGGTAATCCTGTAGATGTCGCTTATAATCATACCGATGGACTAATTTATGTCGCTGAAAGAGCTAATGGTGGAGGTCGATTTTTGACATTTACGGTACCACAATCAAGTGGAAACCCGTCTCCAGTCATTAATGAATTTTTCCAAGGCGCTTCAGCTGTTCACTATACTAACTGTAGTGATAATAATGATGGTGATCCTGGGTCAAATGGCGCTCTCGTATACTATAGCTTAAACCAATGCGTATCGACAATTGGACCATCTATGTCTAATATGGATTATTCGGAATTTATGCCGTCATATCCATCTGGTCTATCATGCGGTACTGTAAGTGCGGCTAATGTATTCAGGGCATCACCAAATACGAATAAGCATTCCTGTACACCAGGAGTCGCTGGCTCAATTGGGATGTGTGTAGATGCAGATCCATCTTGTAGTTATCAAGCAGGAAGTTCTCAGTCATTAGTATTTAATGTAACAATCAATGCAGATTCTGGTGAGGCAGTTGCATTATCGGGCTTTAACTTTTTTGAGAAAGCACCGACAACTTATGACTGGATCAATGGAGCAAAAGGAACTAATGACTATCCTACTAAATATGGAGTCAGAGTCCTTAAAGATGGAGTAGAAGTATATAATGAATCTGAAATTCCGACAAGTAGAGAATGGACTTTAGAGTCATTTGCATTTAGTGGTGCAGCATTTACAGTGACTGAATCATCTGTATTTACATTTGAATTATTATCATACTGTCTGGTAGGTAATGGAGGCGAAGCGCAAGTGTGGGATATCGATGAGATCAATGTCATGGGAGCATGTGCTGAAGCATCTGCAAGCGCTTCAATAGCAGGACAAGTCAGTCAAGTGAATGGCGATATGATGGAAGCTGCAACGATTTCAGCCGATGCGGCACTTTCAGAATTTCCAAAGCAAACTGTCACTGATGAATCAGGTCAATATTTGTTTAACAATATGCCTAATGGTTTAGATTATACTCTACAAGGTAGTATCAAGAGTGGTGATCACGGTGAAGGTGTAAGTACAATAGATTTAATACTGATATACAAGCATATTCTTGATGTATCATCGTTTTCAGATCCATATCAATTAGCAGCTTCTGATATTAATAATGATGGCAAAATATCAGTGGTAGACTTAGTAGATCTAAGAAAGATTATACTGAACCTTTCATCTGAGTTTTCTAATAATGATGGCTGGATATTAATACCTGAACAAGGAGAGCTAAGCAGTCAAAACTTAGCAGATGTGAAAAGATCGATCGTCATATCTGATCTTCAAAGCGAGATGCAGCAGCAAAACTTCAAAGCTATTAAGGTAGGTGACGTAAACTTTGATTATTCATCTGAATTAAAAGCAGATACGAGAAGTGACATTGGATTAGACTTGACCATGGATGACATGAGTGTCAAAGGAGGACAGACATATCAGCTCGAAGTGAAAGCTCAGAATTTTACAGATATATCCGGGTTTCAATTCACACTTAATACTGATGATATCAATATCAAAGCGATCAACGGTGAGTCTATCAGCATAGACAGATCGAATATGGCTGTGCTTAACAATGAATATACTACAGTAAGTTGGGCTGAAGTCACTCAAATGAGTGTTGATAACGGTGAAGTCTTATTCACAGTAGATATAGAGGCTCGTGCTGATGGTATGCTTTCAGAGATGATCAGCCTTGGTAGTGATAAGACCAGAGCCGAAGCTTATGCCAATGATCTGAGTAATACAGTTCAGATAGGCTTAATCGTCGAAGGTGCTGTAGCAAATAAGCCTTCATATGACTTATATGATAACGTGCCTAATCCTTTCAACCAAGAGACAATGATTGGATTTAACTTAGCCAAAGCGGGACAAGCCACAATATCAATTTTAGATATTGACGGAAAGTTAATCTTCAGCAGAAAAGGTAATTACTTAAAAGGTGAGAACCAGATAATGCTGAATCGAAATGACATCGGAGGCAGTGCAGGTGTATTCTTCTATAGATTAGATGCAGAAGGTTATACGATGACTAAAAAGATGACAGTGCAGTAAATTATAATCTTAAATTCTTTTTAACTATTTAAAGAGGTCCCACATTTGTTGTAGGGCCTCTTTTTTTGAATAACTCTGTTTTGACCTTTGAGTGTGCTACTTTCTCTTAATATTGTCTTATATTTAGATTATTAAATATATCAATCAATCAATCATTAAATCGTACAACCAAATGATAATTAAACACATTCTCACAATAGCTGCATTTATGTTACTGGCTACATTTTCTTATAGTCAGATGTATGACGTCTCTTCCACTGCAGAGGGAGGTAATGAAGTGCCGCCTAATGCTTCGACTGGTATGGCTGATGTGACAGGAACCTACGATGCAGCCACTGCAATGATTACATTTACAGTAAATTATACTGGCCTAAGCTCAGGATTACAAGCTGCTCACCTTCATTCAGGTATCGCAGGAGTGAACGGTCCAGTTATCATAAATTTAACGCCTCCTACGGGTGCTATGATGGGTACTTTTGGTGGTACATTTGCCGTAAATCCTGCTGATGAAGCTGCACTTTTAGCTGAAGGTGTTTATATAAATCTTCATACAGTAGATATTCCATCGGGAGAATTAAGAGGTCAGCTAGTTCTTACACTACAAGCAGCTCCTATGGATACTTCAATTCCTACTATGGGACAATGGGGATTAATGGCCTTGGGTTTAATAGTCATGATTTTTGGAGTTGTATCATTAAAACAAAGACAAGTTACCATGGCTTAGTCATTAGCTTTTAAGAGAGCGTCATCAATATGTTGGTGCTTTTACTAAAAAATATATTTTAAAAAGGAGAATCCTGATTCAGGGTTCTCCTTTTTATATTTTGGGAATTGATTTAGGCATGTTCAGAAGTAATAGATATTTTAGGAATTGATTTAGGTATTTTCTGAAGAGTAGACAACTTCAGAAGTAAAAGGACTGCTGGGGCTAGCACACATATGATTTAGGCACTTTTAAGTCAAGGTCTGCGCAAATAATCGGGTATAATTGAATTATATCAAGTTTTATAAAGGTTGCTTTTTGGCTGTATAAGATCTGTTACCCTTTTATGGACAATAACCCTTAAAAACGAAGTAATAATTCAGAAGTAAGCGTATTCAAATCGACTTCAAAGCTGACAATTAATAGACTAAAGCTGCCCTACAATAAAGTCTTATTTGCGAATGTCTCATTGGATGAGTAAAATCAATGTCCTATCAAAAAGTTAATGTTCCCCTTGAGATTAAGGGGAATACACTTCGTCGATCTCGGTTAGCTAACAAGGTCAAAATCTAAATTGCTTCCTTCTCTAACGCTAAGAAATGAAATAAGGCCAAAATTTCGAAGAACTGTGTAATCAATCGAGGTTGACTTCGTCGATCTCATTTAGCTAATAAGGTCAAAATCTAAATGCTTCCTTCGCTATCGCCCAGAAATGAAAACAGGCCAAAATTTTGAACAAAGCTTAGAAATCAATGGAGTTTGACTTCGTCGATCTCGATTAGCTAACAAGGTCAAAATCAAAATGCTTGCTTCGCTAACGCTCAAAAATGAAAACAGCCCAAAAATCTGAAGCGAGCTTCAAATTTTTTTGACCTGTTTTTTCATTTTGCGAATCATTTAGATTCTCTGGTGAAGCTGCCGAGATTGACTTTGTCGATCTCGTAAGCTCCCATGTTGAACATCAAATGCTGTACTCGCTATCGTTCGTAAATGAAAAAAGGCCAAAAATTATGAAGCGCGCTTCTAATTTTTGACCTGATTTTTCCATTTAGCTACATCATTTGATGTATTTGTGGAGCTGCCGAGATTGACTTTGTCGATCTCGTAAGCTCCCATGTTGAACATCAAATGTTGTACTCGCTATCGTTCGCAAATGAAAAAAGGCCAAAAATTATGAAGCGCGCTTCTAATTTTTGACCTGATTTTTCCATTTAGCTACATCATTTGATGTATTTGTGGAGCTGCCGAGATTGACTTTGTCGATCTCGTAAGCTCTCATGTTGAACACCTAATGCTGTACTCACTATCGTTCGTAAATGAAAAAAGGCCAAAAATTATGAAGCGCGCTTCTAATTTTTGACCTGAATTTTTCATTTAGCTACATTATTTGATGTATTTGTGGAGCTGCCGAGATTGACTTTGTCGATCTCGTAAGCTCCCCTGTTGAACATCAAATGCTGTACTCGCTATCGTTCGTAAATGAAAAAAGGCCAAAAATTATGAAGCGCGCTTCTAATTTTTGACCTGATTTTTCCATTTAGCTACATCATTTGATGTATTTGTGGAGCTGCCGAGATTCGAACTCGGGTCCAGACAAAGCACCAATATGCTTTCTACATGCTTAGCTTGTTCTTGAATTTTCGACTTCAGACAGGTGTACAAGCAACCAGCCGTCAGCTTATCTTCTTAAGTTTCGATTCTCTACCGAAGCATAGAGTCTCTATCCCGAGTGTCAGCGCGAAGCATGACGTCCATTATACACTGATAAGTAAGGATATCGGAAGTCCCCTACACAGTGCAAAAAGCTATGCTAATTCTAAATTAGGCAGCTAATGCGAATCTGTTATCGCCAATTGTTGTTTGATCACTATTTGTACGGAGTAATTGATCACTGCTCCCGCATGCTTACGTATCAATATTCTTTCCTGTCGATACCAGTCAGCCCCGAAGAATATTCTTGACCTCTTTTGGTCATTTCCTTAAACGAAGATAACATAGATTTAGTTTCATGTGCGAACACCTCCTGTATTTATTATAAACTATCTCAAACTGTCGTTCTTAACATATTATAAAAAAAACTTATATATAACTACACTGTAACCAATAATCTTTATATTTTTACACTTTATAATTTATTATAATATATAAACCACTGGTTATGAAACACTCATTAGTTTTTGTTCTCTTTTTAGTATCAAGTTTTCTGACAATTGTCTTTGCTCAAGATGCTATTCCTGTCATTCCACAAGATCAGATACCTAAAGCTGTATCACTCAAAGAATTACAAGAACAAAGAGCTAAAGAAGCATCTATTGTCAAAGTCAATAATAGCGGTGTGTCTGTAACCACAAATAGCAATAACAAAATCAACGTCATGCGTGATTTTGTACCTGAAAAAATTTACACAGGTACACTTAATGCTGAGGAAACCACTGTCTATTTTATTCAAATAGCAGCTTTGTATAGCTCAAGAGGTAATGCTACTCAGTTTAAAAAGCTTGGTGTATTCGGAAATATCTATAAGCAATATGCTGGAAATGCCATAAAGATAAAACTTGGTTACTTTGAAAATAAAGTAGAAGCAAATGATATACTTCGTCAGGTCAAGACCATGGGCTACGGGGATGCATTTATCACACGTAATCAGATGAACGCCTCTGATATAGAATTGATGATGACAGGTAGCTACTATGTTAAGGATGATTTCAATTCTGGAAGTGAGAATTTCTCAAGTGTTGCAGCTAACTATAAGGTTCAGCTGGCTTCATACCAAGATCCATTATGGTTTCCTAATGCCTCAATTGATGACTTAGGAAAAATAGAACAATGGACTAAAGGGGAATGGACAATTTTCGTACTAAGTGCATACAGCAGTTATGAGAAAGCACTCGAAATAAGAGACCTTGCTATTTCAAGAGGTTTTGGAGAAGCTAAAGTTGTGCTTGATAATAATGGCATATTAGAATTAGTCAATTAAGAACTACTGAAATAGTATTATTGGGGTTGAGTGCCTAAGTCTTACTTAGTGCATTCGATCTCCTCTCAGTTCTAAGGTCTTTACCATTTCGGCTTCATAGGACAAATATTCTTGCCATCGGTTTTCCGCTTCCTTTTCACCTCCATAAAGCTTTGCTAGCCTTAAGAACATTTTATAGTGACCTGCCTCCGATATCATAAATCCTTTAAAGAATTCTTTTAGCTTTTCATCTGATATATGAAGAGATAACAGTCTGAATCGCTCGCAGCTTCTCGCTTCTATCAATGCGAATGTTAAAAGTTTCTCTACCAGTCTCATGGTCATAGATCCCCCTTTCTTTTGAAAACTGATCAGCTGGTTGACATATTCATCTCTTCTTTGATTACCCAATTCAAGGCCTCGCTTTCTCATCTCTTGCAAGACAAGTGTAAAATGACTCCACTCTTCAGCAGCAACTGGCGTTAATTCATCGACAAGTTCTTTTCTTTCTGGATATTGCTGTATCAGTGTGATGCATGAGGTCGTCGCTTTCTGCTCACAGTATGCATGATCTGTTAATATCTCTTGTAGATCCATTTCTGCTAAGTTGACCCATCTAGGATCTGTAGGTAGATTCAGACCCAATTTTGTTTTTGTAACTTGTTCTGCCATGCGATTTTAATTTAAGATACAGGTGCCTTGATTCATGAAAAAATCCATTTCAAATACTTCATAGTCTTCATAACCTGTCGTCCACATCAATCCAATTTTGTCTAATTCTATTTTCGAGATCTTCTTGAGATTATCTTTCTTAATACTATATACTGGTGTAAAACTTGTCGTGTTAGTCTCAGAATTATACTCTCCAAAACTTCTTCTCATATTATAAGCAATGATCTTCTCTCCATTAATGAGCTGTAGTCTAAGGATTTCGCCTTTTTCTAATCCACCAAAGGTTTCCTTCGCTCTATTAGATTTGATTTCAATAGAGAGTAGGATGAAGTACTTGGAATTGGATTCAATTATTTGGGCGGAGGTACTCATATAATCTTTACCAATGAAATGGGGCTTGAGCTTAGGGTGTGTGTAAGAGAATAGGGGAGCCGCTTCAGTACTGTAGGTTATGCTATTTATATTAGTACTATCTAAAGTCAGAACACAATCATATGAGCTATACTCTAATTGTTGTAGCCCAAAGGTATAACCAGACAAATCCTCCTCAGGATATTCTATTTTAATTCGATTGATAGATTCTTCGAGTATAATGAT
>Ga0209187_1002024_pt1 | contig 20674 bp, 10 predicted proteins | sample BantaG_FD_187430 | JGI IMG/M metagenome (GOLD analysis project Ga0209187, IMG submission 187430) | Marine algal microbial communities from Bantry Bay, Ireland - BantryBay_4 metaG (SPAdes) (version 2) | ecosystem: Host-associated > Algae > Red algae > Unclassified | place: Bantry Bay, Ireland...
GTTCCACATTCGTCGCATCACCTGGACCGTTATTGAGAATACTTAATGTAAAAGTAATGCCGTCACCTTCGTCAGGCGCGTTGTTATCAACTATCTTCGAAACGACTAAATCTAAGGCACATATTTTTCCCTTATTATTGACGACTCGATCCGTCCCCATGTGAGTTGCAGTGACAGCGTATTCCGGATAAGTTCCATTGGGGCCTTGAGAATCAAAAGTCACCAAGCCACATGAATAGTTTCCACCAACACAATTGCAGCTTTTACTACTTGGAAGCATATCTGGACTCGTGACCGTAATCACTTTTCCATTTGGAGCACACTCACCCGTAATGGCCACATTATTGTCGTTATTGGCAAAGCACATGAGCTTGTCGACATTAACAAAAAACCCACTTGCACTATCGGGGTCCGTCCCTCCAATGTGATGATTCTCACCACAAGAAAAGACAAAAAAGGACAATATCAAAGTAACGATAATCTTTCTCATTACAAAAGGGATCGTAAGGCATAAGGAAAAGGAAAACTAAAAAGCTGACATATTGAAAAAATACAGAAGAAAAGCCGTCAAAAAAGGGACGGAGCTCTTTTAAAATTTCCGAGATAAATCCAAGCATAAAGCTGAGCTGGCCTCATTTTATCTCAATATTTCATTGATTTTTTTTTCTTTATAGAATTTTCTTTAAACACAGTCTCTTTTGCTAAGAAAAGCTCTCTTCTTTTAAAAACTGAACCTTTAAAATTCAGAGAAATTATATTTTTTTGAATTTTAAACGTAAGTATGCACATCAAACATACTTTATTAAACCTACTCTCAGGTAAATCTTATTGTTAATCGGCTTCTAAAAGTTTTTGTAAAATCTCAAAAGGCAAAAGATCATCATTCTTTATTTTTTCTTTCATGTATTTTAAATACACAAGCTTCCTTTTATTTAAAAACTTCTGAGATCCAATATCTTTCATAAACTGTCTCTGCTCAATTAATTGTCCAAACTCTTCTTTTTCACTTCGTTCCCCAGCTTGACCAATCCACCCTGTTCTTTGAAGGTACTCTCTAAATAATTTTCTATATACCTTTTTTCGTTCTTCAAAAGTTACTCCTAAGGCAATGTACCAGTCAGGATGAGCAAGTCCTTTTGTAAATCGATTTTCAACCCCATGAGCATAGTACTGATAACTTGAAAATCGATAACTCCGAAGCTGCCTTAAATTACGAACGATTCCTGCACGTAGCGGGTTGGCCTCAATGTACATATGGACATCAATTTGAAGTTGACTTTCCTCTTCAACAACAGGTGTTCTCGGCCTTTCAATAGCGACTTTACCTTTTCTATGATGTTTCCTATTGTATTGAGATCCGAAGCCTGCATGGGCTCGTTGCATGAATTTTGAAAGATGAACACTGCCCTTTGAGTAACTGCACAACATATGAACGTGGTTGTCCATATAGCAAAAGGCCTGAATTCCAACCATTCCTTTAATAGTTTTGTGATTGAGTGCTTTTTGAGTGTGCTGAGAGTACATACATTTTGACTCATATGACTTCAAAAGAAATTCAGAATTATGGCATTTCCAAAATTTATGAACAAGTCCACTGGACTCAAAACAGGTGACAGCCCTTGATTTTCTCACAAACAACCCCTTGCACTTTAGAGGCCAAGTTTTACTCCGTCCCTACTGCTACGAGACCCACTAAAAACACCTACTAATAGCGGCTGTTGGGTTGGTCTCTAAGCCGCGGTGTTTCGCCAGCTTGCTCGACCCAGCCATCCCACAAACTTGCTCCATAAACAGGGTGAACTGTTGGTGCATCACTCTCAAATTTTGTTTCGTCTGTTTCCTGAGCTGTTGTCCAATCGGTATTTAACAAAAGATTATTTTCTGAGTAGTATACACTTACTCCAGAGCCAGTTTGGGGGCCTAGTGTCCCATAATCCCCTACTACTACTCCAGATGTTGAGCTAGCTATTGGCACAGAGGTTGTATTCAACAAAATAGTATTTCTAATTTCTGTGTCTTGATTTGCGGATGTTGTAGAGAGATCGCCTTCAACTAACCCAACAATCCCACCTGTATTGTTTCCACTTGCCTTTACACTTGAAGTTGTCAACAAATTCTTCGAAAGTACACCTGTTCCACCACCAGACTTACCACTTACACTGAAGCGACCAAAAACAGGAGCAATGTTATCATTGCCTTCAATTGAAGTTTTAATATTAGAATTATTGATACCGAGAGCTTGATGCTTATCCGCAAACCCCGCAAAGCCCCCTACATCATTATTTCCGACTACCTTTCCGGAAACATAACTAAATGAAATATTTCCAGCAAATGCATTAGAATTCCTGGGATTTTCAATCTTCCCAATGACACCCCCAACATAGCTTCCTGTTCCTTCAACATCTGCACCAACCATATTACATTGAGAATAAAAACCGCCAGATGCACGTCCTGCACTACCTAAAAAACCACCTACTTTTGATCTTCCTTTTATTGAGCCCGTTACAGAGATATTACTGCCAAGTGCCTGATAAGCAACAATCCCAACGTTATCCCTTCCCACAATATTAGCATTTTCAAAATTCATTGAGCCTATACCAGAATAAAGAATAGTTCCTTTACCTAAAAAGCCAACATCATCTTTAGTAGGTTCATTTATGCAAAAATCTTTGATTACATATTGATTTCCTAATACACCACGACCGATATCCTTGCCTAAGCCCCAAGAAAACGAATTACAAGTTTCAATTGCGTCAATAGAACCAAGCTGATAATAATTAGAAGAAAAACTATTATAGTGGTCAATAGAGTTTGCTTGTTCTATTGTGCAAAACCCTTTGTTATAGGGAGAAGAGGATTGAATAGTTGCAAATCTCTTGGTTGTGCTAAAATCCAAATTCTCATTACTACAAAACCTCTTTTCAAAATGCCTAGAATCCGAACAAAATTCAGTCGTCCCATTTGTCTGCTTAACCTTAACAAGTTTCATTTTATCTCTTAAAGCTAGACCACTATCCGTAAAGGTCACATCAAAACTTGTTGTTCCACCTGCCGGACACGGTTTACTCAGTGGCGCTGAACTGACTAAGTCTATGTCGCCCTCTATGCTGACAGTCATTCCCGCTGTGCAATTGACTTGAAGTGCATTGGCTCCCGTTAAACCACTATGGTGCATAAATCGATTAGTCGGCTGATGCGCAGGACCTACATTTGTTGGAAGTGTCGGTAAATCTAAAAAGTCTGGCCCCGTAATCGCTACCTGACATGTATCAGGTGCTTGCACCTGAACTGCCGTCCACGCTTTTGGATCTGGTACTGCTTTGTAGTTTCCTCCAGTTCTGGATCCTACACTATGATTCACCGTATCCTCACCCCACGGACAATCCTGAGCTGCACTAATAAAGTTCTTTCCGTTCGTTGTTCTATTCACACTGACGGTTGCCTTAAAGGCTCCACCATAAGGACTAAACAAATCTCGCTCACACGGCACCGTTTGAGCACCTGCAACATCATCTCCGGTGCCACCAACTGTGACATTACTGGTTGTCTTATCAAAGTAGTTGTAATAACAAAACCCTTCAACATCGATGTTAGCTCCACTGGTTAAACTTTCATTTATACTTGGCGTGACAATCCTCACCTGACAAGCATCCTTTTTCACACAACTCTCTGGTGGTCTATCACCAATAAAGGGCCATGTTCCAGTTAAGACAACTGGAGCGCTGGATTCATTGATATTAAAAGCTCGTACTGTTAACTCACAACTGTCTTCTTCGTCTCTATCTAGTGTACTCACAAGACTTGTTATCGAATGGGTTACTTCATTTCCTACCTCATGGGTACTTGCTCCCACATTAAAAGGCCCAAAAGTTCCGGCGTCATCACAAGTCACCGTAAAGTCATGTCTGACTTGGTTTGGTTGCTCGGCTACGGTTTCGTTTGTTTCTGGGTCATACAAATCCCAGAAAAATTCTGGTACTGGGTGTTTCGGATCAACAACAACTGCCTCACTCACGCGCACTCGTAGCTCAGGCTTAAAGCAACCAAAGTCGACATGCTTGTAGTGATTGTCAGTCGGCCACGTTGTCACAGGCCCACTTTCATTATTGTATGCGCCACCGGCATTCACAACCTGAACCATATCCGTTTCAAAACTATCAATCATGCAATCATCTGGGTACTGATCACGGTCTTTCACTTTCACTTTACAGCCTGGGATTGATCCATCCATTCCACTTGGAATGCCTGTAAATTCATAATATCCATCAGCATCGGTTGTGTCGGTAAAAGGTCCATAAGTTGTTGTCCCATCACTGCAATTAATTTCTAAGTCAACGTTCGTAATTGGGCTGTCATCTGTCCCTTCATCATAATTTTCTCCATCAAGTGGCTTTTTGTCTCTGAAAACATAACCACTTACTGTTAAGCTTGGCGTACATTGGTAGACACTACTTTGAGCGCTCGTTGATAATTGACTACAAAGCTTTGGGCCTCCATTCGCTCCATAATCTACTTGAGCGTAATAAGTCACATTCGTAGTAAAGGGTTGGTCTGGGCTAACAGGCGCAAAGTCATAAGTGCTTCCTGCTGTTGCACCAGTTACAGTGTGCGTACTTCCTGCAATCGCACTACCTGCTCCACAAGTGTTATCATTTTTATGAAGACTTAAAACATCTCCCACTGCAAAGCCATTGGTCGGCGTGCCGCTATTGTCGTTGACTGTAAACACTGGCGAACAATCGCCACTGCCACTTGTTGCAGGATCTTTTAACACAATTTCTGGTGGCTTTGCGTAACATCCAAAATCAACATCTGGAAAATTTGTTTGCCCTGTGGCCCATGCATTGACTCCTGCAATTTGATCGGGTGTTCCGCCGCCATGCTCATAACTGTCTGTGCTACACCAATCTGGGTAATCTGCTCTGTCCACTGTTACTGTGCAACCAGAAGTAGATCCATCCATTGTTGGGGGTATTCCACTAAAACTATAATCACCATTCGCGTCGGTCGTTGTTGTTGCTGTGTAAACTGGATTCACTCCATCGTCGCAACTTAAACTCACATCTACATTTGGAAAACCACTATCATCAGGCTCACCTTCTTTTTTCCCATCGCTTGGGTCAGGATCGTAAAAGGTTGTTCCAGCTAGACTTAAAGTCGGTGGTGGCGCTTCGTAACCAAAATTTTGATCCGACTTCGTTGTTTCGCTTGGCAAATCCAAACAAGCTTTATTGGCAGTAGCTAAACCATCAACATCAAAAATTAAATTATATCCTGACGGTAAAGCTGCGGTGTCTACTTCAATGCAGCAGTTTTCACTTTGACCATTTTGAACTGGAATACTTGAAAATTCATAAAAACCGTTGAGGTCTGTATTTGTTGTGTAGGAATCAACAGTGCCGTCAACATCTGTACAGTCCATCTTGAGAGGAATGCCTTTTAGTCCAAGATCAGAAGGATCAATATCATTTCCAGGCCCACTATAATTGGAGTCTTCAAAAACATTTCCACTGACTACACTTCCAGTGAGCCCGCCGGAACTGTTTATGTTTTTAACCCCATTTGGAGTGAGCCGACAAGAGCTGAGCAAAATAAGAATAAAGAGATTCAGTGCGTAAAATTTATTGTTTAAGAAAATACGTTCCATATAAAGACTATCGTATGTAAATCAGAAAAACTGGATTAAATTTTGATGAATCCTTGTTTTTTATGAAGATTTCAACAAGAATTCATTAATTTCTAAACCTCAGAAAAGCTACTTTTCATCGGAGAAAACTTTCTTCGCCTATGGTGTTTATTGGCACCACTCGAGCTCCTCCTCCAGCGCTAGTTCCTTTTCTGTTTTCAGTAAAACTAATCCACATATTCCCTTGAACACCTGTTGTTTTCGCTCCAATACCAGTTAACTCAAGAATATGATCTCTTCCACCGTGACTCAGAGGGTAAAAAGCAAGAAGGTTTCCATTTTCAAGTTTTGAAACAGAACCTCTTGAACCACTCTTAAATTCGACTGGAGGCGTGAAAGCCCAAATAACCTTCGCTTCTTTTTTTTGAGGATCAGGCGCTAAAATGAGAATTCTTGAACCATAATTTCTAGAGTGATAATCGAGTGCATCCTCAACAGCTCCACGCGCCATGAGCTGAGGCAAATGGTTATCAAAAATTAAGAGGGCACCATTCTCTAGAAACTGTGCATCGTGCTGCCCATAGAAGCAAAGTTCCTTTGGAACAACCTGGTAGGTATCTTCTGGATTACAGCCAACACTCCATTTCAGTGTCTTCAGGTCTTCACTTAACAAAATCACTTTTGAAAGATTGCGCAAACTCATGAGATAGCCCATATTCGGCTCGTAAGACAAAGAATTGGAATGCATCCAATCGACATCAGCTCGGTCTCCACCCCACTTGTTCCAAAAACTTACTCGCTTCCCTTTATTTTTACGGTGATTATGAATGCGATTTCTCAAACGATAAGGCATGTCTAATGGCTGCAAATGTGAAAAAGGGTCCCAAACTTCTTGATGTTCAAGAGTCTCAAGATCCCACTCAATTAAAGGACTGGCCTGATAGCTCATTGGAGGCATGAGCAATTGAGAGAGACTCACTTCCGAATTCCAAAGCGCTGAATAATCTCTCATGTATTTTTTAGAAAATCCTAATGCCAAAACCTTATTCTTTTTTTTAGGGTGAAAAACAAAGTCATGATGAAACACAAAAGGATTTGCCAACTCACTGACGTTGACTGATTTTAAGATTTCCCCCTTCCAATTGACTATTTCAAAGTACCCCTGTCTTTCGCCAAACTGCAAAGCGTAAACGCCTCCAGGCAGAACTCTTGCAATAGAGTAGCCACCAACTTCTTTCTTTCCTCGCATGGGTAAATGCGCCCAAACCAATTCACCGTATTTATTTAAAATAAAAGAATAGTAGGCATTGAAGCTATTTGGGTGTCTCGAGTCAGGTGGAAGGTGATAAAAACCCGAAAGAAGAAAAAAATTTGAAGAAAACTTCCCCTTGAAGTCAACTGAGAGTCCAGACAAAACAACTCTCTCTAGACGTGAAAAACTTTTTTCACCCAATAAAAGTGCATTTTTGCTTGAATGAAAGTTCTCAAAAAATACTGCTTTTTTGACATTTTCTTCTACCAAAAAAAATTTTAATGGAAATTTATATCCCGGTGGCACGAATTCAAAATCGATCTGATCATGAGAGTCATTAAACGAGAAATTTTTTAATTGATAAAACCCATACTGTTTATTTCCATAAACAACAGCGAGTTTTTTTTGACCTGTAACAAATTTCTTAGCATCTAAAGTATATTGAAAACGAACTCGCTTGACAAAATCCTTTGCTAAATCTCGGCTTGAAAGTAGACTGAGATCTCTAACCGAAACTTTATTTTTAACGAAAGCTTTATTTCTTTTCTCGGCAATGAGTTTTTTCTCAAAAACTGGCTGCTGGAAAACCCAAAACCATGCCCCAGCTATTGAGAAAAGAAGAATGAATGTTTTATAAGCTCTGCCCAAAGTCAACACCTTCCTCGCCAAGCTCTTCTAAAATTAACTGCATACAGTTCGCATATTTTGAAAAAGAAACTTGATCGATATTTTGATTTTTCAGCATCTCTTCAAAAAAAGCAGGCATCGAAAAAGAGTCACTTTTAACCTCCATGAGAATTCTTGGCTGATGACGCTCCCACAACAGCGGTGAGCGGCGCCTCGCTGTTCTTTCAACAGTTTCAGAGGGTCTCATCGCCAAGATGTTCTTATCGAAAGTGACTCGAAATCGGCTCTGAAAAGATTTTTTCTTCCCTTCTTGAATAAAAAAAGAATCATAGGCTTTTCGCATATAAAACACTTGAATGGTTTTAATAAATTGAAGCCCTTTGCTAGCGTTTAAATAGTCCAAACATAAGGGAGGAATAACGACCCCCTCTGTAGGTAAAGAAGCATCTGCCTTTTTTCTGATTTTTATTTGTAAATCACCTTTTTTATGTTTGACTTCCCAAAATGAACTTTGATTTGCATCAAAAGACTTTCCATAACAACGTCTTCGAAGTTTTCGGTGTTCCCACTCTCCATTAATTTTTTCTTTAAAAAATTGGAACTCAGAAGTGTCATAATACTGACTCAGGATTGGATAAAAGGCTTGATTAAGTTTTGAGCGAGCTGAATAATTATCGAGCTTCATAAATGATGAGAGCACGTTCGAGAAAAAATCATATTGAGTTAAAGTTAAAAGGTATTTTCTTTCTACTCTAGTTTGCTTCACGTAAAGACCCTCATTTACTAATTATGGCTTGCTTTCTTTCTTAAAAAAAGTGAAACTAAAAAAAGATTTTAAAAATATGAATATTAATGCATTTCTCAACTCACTCCTTGTTTCTGAAACTAATTCATTGAGCGTCTTAGACATTGCTTTAACAATTACAATTCCTTTTGTTTTGACTCTTTTTATTGCTTTATTTTACAGAAAGGCGTCTCGAAGCTCCCACTACTCTCTTTCCTTTGTTTACTCTTTGATGCTTTTCTCTTCTCTAACTGCCATTATCACACTATTGATTGGATCAAACATTGCCAGAGCTTTTGGACTTGTTGGGGCACTTTCTTTAATCAGATTTAGAACAGCTGTAAAAAGTCCTCTTGATGCTGTTTACCTTTTCTGGTCACTCGCCGTTGGAATGGCCTGCGGCACAGGCTTTTACTTAGCTGCCAGTATTATTGTTGCCCTCGGAACTCTCTACAACTATCTCCTTATTTTGACTCGATTTGGAGAAAGCAATAAAAGTTTTTGTATTTTAAAAATGAGCTTTTCTAACAAGCCAGACCTTGACCCTCAAAAACTTTTAGAAAAAGAAAGAATTTCTGGATTTTCAGTCTTAAAAAAACTCAACTTTTTCTTTAATAGCAGTGAGAAGACTCGTATTTACACTTATTCCATTGAACTTAAAAACGACGAAGACTTTGAAGACATCAATGAAAAAATTCAGAAGATTGAAGGTGTTTCAAAGTCTGAAATCCTCAATACAGAAAGTGCTTTATTTATTTGAATAAATGAAAAAATGCTTTTTTCTCTACCTTCAACTAGGTGCTTTCATGATATGCTTCTACGGATGCTCTCATAAAGAAATTTTTAAAGAAGAAAGCTTTTCTTTAAAAATAACATCAAAAAAAAATGTCATTGGAACTCCTCCTCGAGAGGAATATGAATTCAAAAGAGCCTACAAATACGTCAAAAACATTTCCATTGATCAGATTACTTCTGCCCTTCAGCGCAACATACAGAACGCTCTGAATACTGGAGAGCTTTCACAAACTAGTCGCTATTTTGAAAGAAAGCCTTTTCACCTCGACACTAGTTTTCAAAGCTTTGCTTTTCTTGATTACTATATTGATAGCAAGGATTACCAAATTAGAGAAATGGCGTCATCTTACCGGCTTCGCTACCGCTGGAGTGCCCTCAGTGCATTTCTAAGACATCAACTATTTCCTTGGTTTCGTTTTTTCCACCCAAGTCGTTGCGAAATTCAATACAAAAGCGGCTACAAGAAAGGCCACCTTCCAGACTCACTCACCGTACAAGAAGCGCGACTTGAATTCAGAAAAGAAAGCCACCCCTTTTTAAATCAAGAAATGAAACTCCCCCCATCGCCGTGGAAGCAAAGTGAATTCATGCCTTACGCACTCACAGGAAAGTACCAAGAAAGACTTCATCAGCCTGGTTTTCTTTTACGGCAGGATTTAAAAGTTATTGAGCCTTCAAAAAAAGAAATCAAGCTCAGACCTGTTGCAAAAGCAATTACAAAACGATATCGAAATCATCTCAACCTTAAAAATCCATTTGGAACAGGCCCTAACCCAGAACAAGTTTTCATCATTACCCTTGATCACTCTAGATTTGAATCACTTCAAGGTGAGAATCACACAGAAATTTTTTTAGAAATTGAAGTAGAAATAGACCGCAACATGAGTACAGAACTCAACCGTTTCACAGAATATTACGACAATCCAGAAGTTCAAGCATTCACAATTCAGGCCAAAAACAAAGTCTTTGAAGATCATAAAGCGCTCAAGACTATTATCTTTAAAACACTTGACTCCTTTAATTTAGAAAAGCTCTCCAGCAACTTTAAATACGCACGCTTTGTCGACACAATAAGAAATAGAGAGTAAATGATCTCTTCATTAAAATTCACAATAACTTCATTCCTTTTACTCACAACACTGTTTTGCTATGCTGCTAAAGTTCCTAAGAAAATGAAGCACAATTGCCGCATGAAAATAATGAAACCCTGCAAAGAAAAAAAACAAAAACTCAAAAAATTGAAAGTACCCTCACTAAAAACTTTCTCTCAAAATGCCGAAATGAAATAAAATTTCACTGTAAGGGAGTGAAACCTAGAGAAGGCCGCTGGCTGAACTGTATGCGGATTAATTTTAAAAACCTGGCTCCTCCTTCAGACTGCCATAGTTTTTTACTCATCGACAAAATAAAACAAAGCTCGCTACTAAAAATAAATCTAATACGGATTAGAAGCCGTATAACTCTTCCAGTTTGAATTAATATAAGTTGGAGGAGAGTAGAAATAACCATTATGGACAAAGAACCCAATTACCAGCTGAGGGGAGCTCCGCGTTCTTCCATGGTGAACCCAGGATACATCTCCATGCTTTTGAATAACAATTCGAACTCGTGAAGACTGTGCGTTGATTGGCTGAATTTCAACTTTAGAAGCATCACCTTTCAAAACAACCCAATGATATGTCAAATCATGACTATTTAAATCATAAGAGCTTTCACCGCTAAGAATTAAATCTAATTCACTTTGATCGCTTGGGAAAGTTCGAGCAAGAACCTCAGGCGTATCGACACCGTGTATCATTGAAAGCTCATTATACTCGCCTCCCAAAACTTCCATTTGAGCAATAGGAGGTATGGTTGTTGCTTCAACACTATTGGCAATTTGCATGGCCTGTGTATAAGGACAGTCACTAGCTAGAAATGCATTAGGATGAGCAATACCACGGATATAATTTTCCTCAGGACTCAAACTGAGCTCTGCTGATCTACAGGCCCACTGAACCATAGGGGCAACTAAGCCTTGTAGCGTTAACTCATTTTTCACCGATGGCTTAAAAGCACTCATAACATAAGCATGCCCTTCCATAATTCCATAAACTGAGTGACTCATGCCACTACTGGCCACGGTGTAAGGTTGCGTAATTTGTAGCCATTCTGTGCTTTTGCTATAATCCCAAGCAGAAGGATAGGTGAATATATTATTATTATAATACTGATTTCTAAAACTATTGGAGTTTTCCCAGTATTGATGGCCAATTTTCCGATTCCAACTAAGGCACCCCCAACACGGCACTGATGATGCATTCCCTAATGTATTCTTTCCACTCACATAACCCCATTGAATTCCACTACCATTTGTTTCTCTAGTGAATTGAAGAAAATCTCCTGTGCGAAACTGAGCATGATTTCTATCTCTGTTCTGATAATGCTCACCAACGTTTCCAGCAGAAAGACCTTTATTAAAGAGTAAATTACTCAATGAGCAGTGGACGTCACTTCGATCACAAACACTAAAAGCAATAGAGCTGACGTCACAAGTGCCTAACAAACAAGGTCGCTCCTGAATGCGGGAAGTATCACAATCGTAAGAGTTTTCAGCTGAGCAATTTTGTGTGCGCAACTGCTTTCCAAGGCAAGTTTCCCCTGTAGTTGCTGGAGCACAGACTCCCCAATCAGTCCAAAGCAACGATGGGTTTCTTGAATAGTCACCTAAACATTGATTAGCAGGAATAGAGCAGGGCTCACTTTTGACATCACTGCCAGTGCAATTATTTCCTGTAACACCATAGTTGTTGCAGGTTCTTAAATAATCTTCTTCGCCCTCATAAGAGCTCGTACAACTAGCATCACAGACATCACTCAATTGCCAATCATTCCATGTTGCACATTGATGATCATTACAGGGGACGACTCGTCTTGCTGTAGAAGAACCAGGGCAAGGAGCTCCTCCAGAGCTAGGCGATGGATTATTACAAGTACGGGTTCTTTCCTGGTTTTTTGTCCCGCCTGCGCAGCTTGCAGAACAAGCACTTGTATCTCCCCAAGTACTCCAAGTACTCCAACCTCCATCAATATTACATGGTCCTAAATTACAAGACTGCACTTCTGTTTCAAAAGAATCTCCAGAGCACCCAGTTCCGCCACCAGAAGGGCTAGGGTTTGTGCAAGTTCTTACTCTTTTATAATTTGCAAATCCAGGGCCGCAACTTGCAGTACAACTACCTTGCATAGCCCAAATGCTCCAAGCAGACCAAGCACCATCAACAACTGGAGCACAGGCTTGAGTGTTGCAAGAGATGTTTTGTTTTTCTTCTGAAGCACCAGCGCAAGAGTCGCCACCATTTTCAGGTGTTGGATTTGTACAAGTTCGAGATCGGCTTTGAGACTTTGCCCCTCCCCCACAAGAAGCTGAACATGTAGATTGATCAGTCCACCCATTCCAGGAGCTCCAAGCTCCATGAATAGCTACAGGTGAAGGCGGCACAGTTGGCGGATTGATTTCCGAAGACGAACTAGCTCCATCATCACCACCAGAGCAAGACGAAAGAATTAAAAGTAGAGGCACGATAATTTTAAACATTTCACTTATTCTTTCTTTTTATATTTTTTAAAAAATTTATACACTTCATACTTGCTATCTCATATTAAAATGACTTATTCTCTTACAGCTTACAGTAATGACTTGCTTTTCGTGAAAGAAAAGAAAAGCCCTAACCAAAAATTAATTTTAACCAAACGAAAAGGGAACGAAAAGGGACGGAGCTCTTTTAAAATTTCCGAGATAAATCCAAGCATAAAGCTGAGCTGGCCTCATTTTATCTCAATATTTCATTGATTTTTTTTTCTTTATAGAATTTTCTTTAAACACAGTCTCTTTTGCTAAGAAAAGCTCTCTTCTTTTAAAAACTGAACCTTTAAAATTCAGAGAAATTATATTTTTTTGAATTTTAAACGTAAGTATGCACATCAAACATACTTTATTAAACCTACTCTCAGGTAAATCTTATTGTTAATCGGCTTCTAAAAGTTTTTGTAAAATCTCAAAAGGCAAAAGATCATCATTCTTTATTTTTTCTTTCATGTATTTTAAATACACAAGCTTCCTTTTATTTAAAAACTTCTGAGATCCAATATCTTTCATAAACTGTCTCTGCTCAATTAATTGTCCAAACTCTTCTTTTTCACTTCGTTCCCCAGCTTGACCAATCCACCCTGTTCTTTGAAGGTACTCTCTAAATAATTTTCTATATACCTTTTTTCGTTCTTCAAAAGTTACTCCTAAGGCAATGTACCAGTCAGGATGAGCAAGTCCTTTTGTAAATCGATTTTCAACCCCATGAGCATAGTACTGATAACTTGAAAATCGATAACTCCGAAGCTGCCTTAAATTACGAACGATTCCTGCACGTAGCGGGTTGGCCTCAATGTACATATGGACATCAATTTGAAGTTGACTTTCCTCTTCAACAACAGGTGTTCTCGGCCTTTCAATAGCGACTTTACCTTTTCTATGATGTTTCCTATTGTATTGAGATCCGAAGCCTGCATGGGCTCGTTGCATGAATTTTGAAAGATGAACACTGCCCTTTGAGTAACTGCACAACATATGAACGTGGTTGTCCATATAGCAAAAGGCCTGAATTCCAACCATTCCTTTAATAGTTTTGTGATTGAGTGCTTTTTGAGTGTGCTGAGAGTACATACATTTTGACTCATATGACTTCAAAAGAAATTCAGAATTATGGCATTTCCAAAATTTATGAACAAGTCCACTGGACTCAAAACAGGTGACAGCCCTTGATTTTCTCACAAACAACCCCTTGCACTTTAGAGGCCAAGTTTTACTCCGTCCCTACTGCTACGAGACCCACTAAAAACACCTACTTCACAATTTTTAGCTGCGTCCCTTTTTTAATTTTGAATAGTTCTGGATTCATCATGACAATTTCTCTCCAGCGATTGGAGTTTCCTAAATATTTTTTTGAAACCTCTTTCAAAGTCATCGATGAACTCAAAATAATTTTAGAAAGCTTCTTTTCTTGCAAAGAAGTTTCGTACATTAAATCTGGTGCTATTTTAATGTATTGAGCTTTTTCAAATTGAGGGTTCAGCCCTTGAATACTCGCAATACTTCTCCCACCGAGACCAGAATAAAGCTTTTCAGCGGCTTCGGGACTCAAATTACTGTGATCAATCGATACATATTCTTTTCTTAAAGATCGCAGGTTTTCTTTTCGATTCCCCACATAAACCACAGCATCTTTTTGACCGCCTTCAGCATAGATTTGCATTTCAGCAGGATTATAAGCTTCATGATACTCCGGAATTTGTTGCCCGAGTTCAAAACCTCTAGTAGCACAACTTTCAAAGAAGAAAGGAAGACTCAATACTAATAATATTTTTAAATTTTTCATCTCTTTATATCCTTATTATACTCAATTACCTTTGATTTCTGCCACCAAAAGATAGCCATAAGGAGAAGCTCCTTGACGTTCTCCTGACGAACTCTCAACAAAAACACTGCCACTAAACTTAGAAACCACGCCATTGCTATCGACCGGTAAAGATGTCTGATGCAAAACCTCTTGACCATGATCCGCCAAAATAACAACTCTTCCTTTATTATTGAGTTTAAACTCTAAATTTCCCAGGCTAAGGTCAAAACCTTTTTTCGTTTCAAAAGATTTACGAATAAAAAACCTTTTACTACGGACTTCACGTTCTCCAGCGCTTTTCCACTCATTAAAGCTTTTAAAAAGAACTTTCTTTTCTTCAAGGTTGGTCGTTACCTCGTTATGGTATTCTGCTTTTTCTTCGACCTGCCATCCAGCTTTAAATAAATTTTCTACAAATTTATTTTCATTACTCAAATAATCTGGACTCAAATGCCCCCATAGATCGGCCGATACTTCAACCTCAATCGGAATTGAAAATAAGTGAGTTGCCCCCAAGAGCAAGGCCAGTGTTAATAAGTATTTCGTGATTTCTGTTGTTATTTTTAATTTCATTTTCTTTTATCTCCTCTAAAAGTTCTTTCTTAATTTATTCGCCTTGAGCCGCATCCCAAGCTCTACAGAATTCTGCAGTTCCAGCTCCAGAACAAACTAATGTTGGGTATTGGGCATCGTTAAATTTCCACGCGGCACCCCAAGCACTCATTGGCGCATTGGCGTTACTGTAAAAGTCTGCTAAAGATGTCTGAGTAGTACCACCGTAAGTGACATCACACGGAGTCGAATTACAATCTTGGCCTTGCCAGAAGTAGTTGTTATTGGCGTTAATCATGGCCGTCCACACTCCCGTATTTCCACCAAAGTAGTAATCACTTCTGAATGTTGCATCCCAGTTTTGCTCCGTAGCGGTAAATGTATTTTGCAACAAGAGCGGATCAGCCGCACCAGAAGCAACTCCCATAAAACCAGCCGTGTAAGTGTACTTTCCATTACTATCAATGTCTCCTGCAGAGTATGAATCGAGAATATCGGTATAACCCGTTCCTCGGTAACCAATATAACCACCAGCATAAGCTCCAGACGCAGGCCCTGAAAGATCTAAATCAACCTGAGTGTACGTATCTTTAAAAGTCGCTTTTCGAGAAGCTTCTCTCGAGTTATTTAAGTACCCAATAAATCCACCAGCTGAATTTGAAGCCCCAGCGTATTTATCGACTATCGTTCCTCGAGAAGCAAAAGACCTTTCGACAGTTGCCGTTGAATTGTTGACATTCAGAGAGTTCATTCTTCCAATGAAACCACCCACCATGTAACCACCTTCAATTTTACGAACACTTGAGAAACTATCAAGAATCTCAAGACTTCCACCACTTGCCAAATAAGTGTAAGCTGCGTATCCACCCGTCGTTGCATTCCCGTTGACTGGGTTTCTTGTCTCTACATGCTCCACCTCAGTAAAAGTTCTTTCAAATGTACTCGTTGTTCCAGCTCTTCTCGGCCAAATATAGGCTGCAAAACCAGCGGTATAACCACCACCACCACTGACGTATTGTCCCGTATGATGATGTTCAAGAACATCTGCATGATCTCGTATGTGTCCGGCAAATCCACCAGTATAAATTCCCGTATTTGAAAGGTTCATGACATTACCATTTGAACTGGTATTTTCACTTGTCCAGATACCCATGGTATTGGCAACTGTGTAACCAACAAAACCAGCTACGTAATTACCATTTCCTTCAACATTGGCAATGGTATGAGCATTCACTAAATCTAAACTGGAATTCCCGTAACGAAGTGCACTTCCAAAGAAGCCACCAACGTAAGTTCTTCCGCCACTGACATCGCCATTATGAAAGGCATCTTCAAAAAGCGACGATCTGTTGTTGTTATAGAGATAACCAACATAACCACCAACATAGTTTCCACCGGCTTCAATCGTTCCCACATGAGAAGTGTTCAGAACATCTGCATTCACCTGGTAGAACCGTCCTGCAAAACCACCAACCTGTTGAGCATTGTCGGCAAAGACATTAGCCTCTGATTCAATGTTTTCAAAGTCCATGTTCCCGGCATAAATACTTCCGGCGAAGCCACCAATGTATGCAGATTGACCAATCACATCACCATGGTTGACAATGTCTTTAAAGGTTGAATTCTGATAGGCCTGTCCAATAAAGCCACCTACATAACTACTCGTTGAAGTCACATCACCTTTAGCGACGGCATCATCAAAGATTGAGTTGTTACTCGAGTACCCGATAAAACCACCACAATAATTTGAAGTACAATTCACATCTCCATGAGCCGTATTTCTTAAGAAGACTGAATCAATGAGAGAACGTCCTATAAAGCCACCCACTTGAGTTGTCCCTGTAACATTTCCATCCGCTTCATTATCTTCAAAAGCACTTCGAGTATAAGTGTAACCAGCAAAGCCACCCGTGTAAGTTCCACCTTGAACGTCACCACTGGCCTCACTTCGTAAGACTTTAGAGTCGTAATAAGTTCTTGCAGCAAATCCGGCACAGTAACTTCCTGTACATTCGACATCTAAAGATGTTCTCGAATCTTCAATCGAGTTGTTTCCTTGCATAAGTCCAACAAAACCACCTATAAAAGTCGTTCCATCTATCAAATTCAAGTCTGTCGATCCGTTTTTAACACTTGCCGTATCCGTCGTTGCTCCACCGAGGTAACCAACAAATCCGCCAGAAGCGTAACCATTGACGAGATCAATGACTGTTTTTTCACCAGTTCCTTGAACAGTTGCGTCTTCGACTTGAGCATTATTATAGAGTCTTCCAACAAAACCACCCACATAGTATCTTGGTCCAACAATTCCAGTGAGCATGTCCACGGAGTTTCTTTTGATTTGCGATTCTACTTCGTTAATTGCCCCAGCGAAACCACCATAGTACTGCCTGTTTGCAGCTCCAGTTATGGCATTTACTGTCGTTTCTGAATCTTCAATGATTGTTCTTCTCGCCCAACCAATGAATCCACCAACATAATTGACGTTTCCAATCACGTTGACACCCGCTCCGGCTTTCGTAGAAGCACCTGTTACTGAGTTACTAATGAGCTTCACTGTTTGATTCGCATAGTAACCAGAATAACCCGTAAAACCACCGACATAGGTATTTCCGCTGACCTCAGGGCCACTATAAATACTGTCACTAATTTCAACTTCGTTAATTACAGTTCCCGCAAAACCACCAACACCGTTTCCAGCACCGGTCACTTTTCCTGAGGCAAGTGAATTCGTAATTTTTGATTTTTCAAAAGCCGACCCCACAAAGCCACCGATGTTATTTCCACCTTCAACATCCGCGCCACTTCTCGAGTTTGTAATGAGCTGACCAATGATAGCTGCGTTTCTCCAGGTCGACAAGAACCCAACAAACCCACCAATGTACTCTGAGTTTATGGCGCCACCATCAACGACAGTTCCTTTATACTGTTGACACTGATCAAAGTGAATCATGTTGGCAGCTGAATTGCTTAACATTCGCCCAACAATTCCACCCACCTGTCTTCCCCGACCTGTTCCAATCAAGACATTTCCTTCGTTATGACAATCATCAATTTTCACAACGCCGCTTATTCCTTCTGCATAGAGATATCCAAAGAGACCTCCATAGTAATAGGCATCTCCAGTACCAACTTTAGAAACATTTCCATGCATCTGAAGATCTGTAAAACTACTTGGTTTAAAGAGTCTCGCTTGCCCAAAGAGTCCACCAGCTTGGTTTCCAGTAACAGTGACATTTCCAAAGTTTTCTAAATGGTCCGCTTCAATTCCGACTCTGTAAGCATAGCCAATGATTCCACCTGCAGACGAAGTCGCTCCGGCTGTTGTTTCCACAAGAGCTGTTGTTGTCAGATCTTTCAAAACTAATTCTGCATTCGAACTCGCCTCTCCAATAAAGGCTCCAATTCTACTGTTATTCAGAGCTGAAGTAATTTTAGACTTTCCAGTAATATCAATGTTTCTCAGCTCTGAAGCAGTTGCCTCAACCCAATCCACTAAAATTCCACATCGAATAGCTCGACACGTAATGTTGGCATTTTCTACTTCAAGATCATAGATCGTCATATTACGACTTCGCCCAAATATTCCATGGGCATTGGTGTAGTTCATAATTTTCTTATGATTACCATCGTAGTCACCTTCCCAACGAGTTGTATTTCCAATTGGTGGAGGCGTTCGTCCAGCCATATCAATATGTTCACACTGACGGTAGTACAAACTCCACTCCGGAGTACCACTCACAGCAAGGTCTTCTAACTGATCTGGTGTTCCAATGTAATAAGGATCCATTGCCGTTCCTTCTCCAAACTGATTGTACTTCGTCGCTCCAGTGAAATCTTGTTCACAACCATGATCTTCAACTTCAACTTCAACAAGACACATGTTATCGTCAAGATTCGGATCAACTTGATCCATTTGAATTCCTTTTGGAGTAATTTCATTGGTAATGATTGTTCCGCGTTCAACTCTAAAATTAACTTCACAAGTTAACTGAAGATCGTATTCATCTCCGACAGCAATCGTTCCGATTGTCCAGATTCCTGTTGTCGAGTTATAACTTTGACTAGCTGGCACCACATGACTCACGTACGTTGTCTCTGTCGGACAAAGATCTGTCACAGTGACTCCAGTTGCAACTGCAGGACCACTATTAGTTAAAGAAACTGTATAGGTGATCTCATCTTCCTCAGCCGGATGTACATCATCAACTTTCTTTTTAATGGAAAGGTCTGCAAAGTTCTGAACTGTGATACTCGCACTACTGTTATCGTTCTTAGGTATTGGATCGCTCTGATTCATACTAATATCTGCTGTACTTATTGTATTCGTAATGACATCACCACCGGTGAAAGCGTCTACAGTACAAATTAAATCAAGTATCGCATTTGTTCCCGTATCGAGGGTACCAATCGTCCAAAGTCCAGGAGCTGGAGTCGTTGCATAAAAACCTTCATTCGTAATTGCACTCGCAAAAGTCGTTCCCGTAGGACATCCATCACTCAAATTTAAGTTTGTAGCTTGAGCCGGACCGTTATTAATCACTTCAATTGTAAAGGTAACTTCGTCACCCTCTTCAGGAGTTGGATTACTCACTTTCTTTTTAGTTTCAATGTCAGTTGAATTCCCAATAACGACAACAGCATCGTCCGTATTGTCGCTCGTGTCTGGATCTGTCTGATCCATGCTCAGATCTGTTAAGGCAATTTCATTGACGACTTTGTCTCCACTCGTTCCCACAGCAATCACACAAACTAATTCAAGCATAGCACTAGCCGTATCTAAAATTGTCCCAACAACCCAAGTTCCATTATCAACATAAGTCCCTTGACTAGGCGTTGCGGCCAAAAAGGTTGTCCCAACCGGACAACCGTCTGTCAGAATCATATTCGTCGCATCTGCAGGTCCGGCATTCGATAAAGTCACAGTAAAAGTTACCTTATCACCTTCTTGTGCCTTCACCGGGTTCACGACTTTATCGACGGCCATGTTAGCTAAGTCACCAATCACAACACTTGCAGAAGCATTATCATTAGTATCATCAGTATCTGCCTGATCCATAATAATGTTGCCAACTGTATTGATAATTTTATCACCACTGGTTCCGGTATCAACTTTACAAGTCAGTAACATGATTTGATTGCCACCTGCAGCCAATATTCCAATCGCCCAAACACCAGTTGTGGAATTGTAATTTGCTCCAATACTATCTGTCACATAGGTTGTTCCAGTTGGACAAAGATCTTCAACACTGAGATTCGTCGCTTCAAAAGGGCCGTTATTAGTCACCGTAATTGTAAAGATAATATCCTCATTTTCTTGAGCACCTTTTTTATCGACTACTTTAGCCAATTCAATATCGGTTGTTGTGGCTCCAATGTAAATATCGACAAAACAATCATTATTAATGGTATTGGAATCATCTTGATCCAGAGTCACATCAGTTGGAGAAATTCTATTTCGAATGACATTACCTTCTTGTCCTGCATCAACGGAGCAAGTGAGCTCGAGCCACTCGCGCTCGAAGTCATTGATTTGACCGATCACCCAAATCCCGGTGCCACTGGTGTATGCACCCTGACTGACAATATTCGACACATAAGTCGTT
>Ga0209187_1002025_pt1 | contig 20672 bp, 12 predicted proteins | sample BantaG_FD_187430 | JGI IMG/M metagenome (GOLD analysis project Ga0209187, IMG submission 187430) | Marine algal microbial communities from Bantry Bay, Ireland - BantryBay_4 metaG (SPAdes) (version 2) | ecosystem: Host-associated > Algae > Red algae > Unclassified | place: Bantry Bay, Ireland...
ATAAGGAATGAGGTATTAATAAATTAAGAATTTTGGGTTAGCGATTTTTGTTGCTAGTAAGGCAAAAAACATGACTGAACCATGTGAAGGAACCGGAACGGTCGGGCTGCCATAGCCGCGCTATCACGAGGCTTTTTAACGAGACTAGCGGCAAAAAGATCAAGCCAAAAACGTAAATTTATTATTAACTCATTCCTAAGAGAAAAAAATAAAAGGAATCAAATAATTAGAGAGCGGGTGGCAACTACTCCTTCAAGAGGTTGGGAGGCGAGAAGAGCAAAACAAATAAAAAAGACCCTACCTATGCGCACCTCTAACTAAAATACAACAACCTGCCGGGTCGGTCAGACGGGTTTGAATTATAATATTTTAACAAACTACACTACTTGACTTATCCATAGTCTCTTATGGTATTTAGTGGACAGTCTGAGTTAAGATCAAATTTGATAAGGCTATTCACGACCGCCTCTCATTTCCTAACACCAACGTCTCCCCAGCCCCCAAACTAACCCCATCCACGCTATTTTCTTTACTACCCAAATTAACCAAACCCCGAAATTTCTTACCATCCATATTCTTAAAATCAATAATAATAACGTCCTCCGTTTGAAAATGAACGCTAATAACTTCGGCAGCCTTCCACTGCTCGACCGCTTGCCATTCTCCCCACATTTCGGCAGATAGTTGATCCGGCGCATTTACCACCACGGAGACATCCGAAAATAAAGCGTTGATAAACAGGATCGTAAATTGCTGCGCTTCCGTCAGGTCTTTTGCGGGTGCGAGCGTAATCAGATTAGCGGCCCTGCCAAATTGCGCATAATTATTTCTTTGTAAAATATTTTTTAATTGAATCCTGGCCGTAGCCGCATCGGGAGCTGCGTAAAGCATAGGAAATTTGGTATCCCAGGACTCTAACAGATTACTCGCCATCGAAGTATAATTGGCGTATAACCATCCCGGGGCGATTGGAAGGTCGGTCGCCCAAATGATCGTATCCGGGCAACTGTTACGCAGCATTTTTAAAAAATCGTTGGCAGCCTGTGCTCGGGTTTTGGTTTTACGAGCAACGGCAAAAGCTGCGGATAAATGATCAAATTTAAGGAGGTCTACGTCCCACTGCGTAGTGACGGTATAGCAAAATACTTGTAAATAATCCTGAACACCGGGATCGTAGGCATCCAGTACATGAAAATTTCCGGATGTGGTATTGATAGTAACGGGATTATTGGTTTCATCCTTTAAAATCCATTCCGGATGTTGTCGATAAACATCCGAGGTCGCCGAACAGAGTAATGGTGAAAGACTCATCCCTGCTTTCAATCCTGCCGTTTTTATTTCCGAAATTATAGCGGGTAGGCCCTCCGGAAATGAATCGCAGGAAAATAACCAGTCTCCCGCTTCCTTGGCGTAGCCAGCACCGATCAAAACAAAATCCGCTGGCATATTTTCTTCTGCCCGGCGGGCTAAAAAATCACGAATAGCCAGCGCCGAATTTCCATTTCCAGTCTTACTGGCCATCCATCCGGTCATGGGGAGCGGTGGAAATAGAGTACCCTCCATTGCCGAAAAATAATTTTTAAAAGCAGCTTCCTTTTTACCAGTCCCTACAAGCAAATCCAGCAATGGAAATGAATGTCCTAACTGTAAATCTGCGATATCTTTGCGAATGATAACTTCCTGATTTTGGTTATCATATTCAATACAAGTAAAAGCTGTTGTTTCATTTAAGGAACCCAAAAACAGCCCTTTTTCTTCGGTACCTGCGAAGCCATAATGGAAAGAATAAAAAGGTCTCGGATTCGGAAAAGTTGGTGCTTGTTGATGAAAATTTTTTTTTGCGGCGAGCCAGCCACGACTGGATAGTTTATCAGATAATTGATAAGTGCCGCTTCGATGATTCGGTAAAAATCCGTTACAGAATACGGAGGTATTCGTAGTCAGCGGTACGGAAAATCGCAACTCAAAATCCTTTAAAATTACTTCTTTTTTTGGATGAATAAAAATCTGAAACCGATCGTGGACATCGGTATGAAGACTGGTAAAATCTACGTAGAGCGCTTCACTAGAACTGGTTTTATCAGGAATTAGATCAAGTGATTCCTGATCGAAGTTTAACTTGGCAGATTTAAAAGTGAAGGTCATAGCGGCGAATTAATTTCTTAAAAATACTTAATTATTTTCAATCAGTTTGACTAGATCATCAACCGTGATTTCCAGTTCTTTTCCGATCCGTAATATTTCGTCCGGACTGGCGTTAATATCCAGTTTTTGCAAAGCGTAATATAGTGGTAGTGCGGCAGTTTTAATTTCAGGTTTAGTGGAAAAAAGAGTCTGTAAAAAATCGTGGGCTTCGTATTTTAGAAAAGTTAAGCCTAAGGGTAAAGATAATGATTGCGTGGAAGGATGCATCAAATATTGTTTAAAATAAGATAGCGCAGTGTTTTCGTCTTTTTCATCATTTAGATAAATTAAGCCAAGCTGATAGTTAGCCGACGGGTTACCCATGGCCGCCGCTTCGGACAAAGTCATGATAGCCTGTTCCGGTTTTTTAAATTGATGATAATAAAGTTGTGCCAGCGGAAGCAGTGCTTCCGTACTACCCTGGGCAATCGCTTTTTCAAAACTGTTCATGGCCGCAACCACATTTTGTTCTTCCTGCATGTGGAATAAACCAAGATTGTAATTTGCCAAAATACTCCCTTTCTCTGCGGCTCCGTCGAACGCTTTTTTTGCGGCGGCTGGACGACGCTGTTGTAAATGCAGTAATCCTAAATTATTAAGCGCATCGGCATTTCCGGCTTTTTGGTAATGAGTGATTGCTCGTTGCTGGTCGTTTGTTCCTTGATGGTAGGCAACTGCGAGTGCGAAGTGATCGGGTGCTTTTGTTTTTTGTAAAAATTGTATCGCCAGTTGGTACTGTTGCGAATAGAGTGCCTGGTAGGCGCGTTGACGGAGTTGAAGGTCTGCGGTCGGGGCAGAGCGCAGTGGTGCCCGTCCCGGAATTAATTGGGAGCGAGGTGAAGAAATTATTTTTTTTGGTTTGGCAAATTGGGAAGAAGTGTCTATGTTTAATAAAGGAATCTCGGAAAAAATTTTCTTTTGGTATTGCTCTTGATTTTGTAACCAGTTTTCGGTAAAATCTAAAATAGCCGTTAATTTTTTTCGATCTTTTTTTCGACCTAGACGTAGCAAATACCAGCAGTTGAATAAACGGTTTTTCAGGTGATAAAAATGATTTTTGGTGCTGGTTTTTATTTTTACAATTAAATTGCTTTTTACCAATTGTGCTAACTGAGCGGAAATTATTTTTGATTCCATTCTTAGCTTGTTACCAAGCTCTTTGACGCTAATGGCTTCGTAATTTAAGGCGATGGCTTCTACGATTTGTTGCTGTTGTGCCGATAGATCGTCCATGATGAATTTATAGATGGGCGTCAGTTTATCCAGCATATCAGAAAATAAATCCGTGGCGGTTAAGCTAGAATTTTCTTTTAGAATATCTGATAGTAGTACGGTACAACGGGTATTTCCATTCGTCATTCTACGGATGACTTCGATGCCGGGCGTGGCGTTTTTAATAATATTTTCGGGGTCATGGGGAAGTAATTCTGATAACAATTCATTTGTTCGTTCATGGGAAAGCGCGCGCAGGTGTGCCACTTTAAAAAATTCGTAAAACGGATGTTCGTACTGGTAGAAAGAAGCGGGCACTTCGGATGCTGCCGCTATGATCCTTATTCGGGGACTGGTTTGTAAAATCTTCCGAAAGCGATGGCATTCTGCCGTAGATAATTTTTGTAGAATCAAATCAAAATTGTCGATAAAGAGCAGAAGATGAATTTCGTTTGTTTCCAAAAAATCAAGGAGTATATTTCTTATATTTTTTTCGTAGTCCTGATTTTTATCAATTTTTTCAGACAAATTCCGCACCTGCGTAACAAGTGTTTTTACCGTAAGGCCCTGATCATTTAATAACTCAAAAATCCGTTCCCACAATCTATACAAATGGCGAATACTGTATTCTTCTTCGTTAAAAAAAAGCGACTGCAAGGATGACAGGGAAGGTTGTTGAATCGTGGATTTATAAAGTTGTGCGAGCAAAGTCGTTTTACCCGATCCGTGTTCACCGCTGATTAGATAATGTTGCTCGGGAAATTCCATTTTACTGTCCGTCAGATCCTGCCATAGCCGATCGTAAATCTGAGGATGCACCGTAAAATGCTCATCCACTGATTCGGGACGAGGATTGTATAGCGATACTTTTTTGTTCGTACTCATATTTTATACTATTAATAAAATCAGGAGTTGAAACCCGCCTGTCTGGCCGGCAGGTCTATCTTTTGCGAATTATGCTTGCTAATTGCTCTTGCTTCTAGCTTCACTTGACCGCGATAAGAGGGAGCAAGGAGCAAAAACAAATTATGTCGCTTTTTTATCTTTACCTTATCTTTAAATTCTAATTCTAATTCTAATTCTAATTCTTATTCTAATTCTAATTCTAATTCTAATTCTTATTCTTATTCTTATTCTTAATTTGCGTGCTTACTCCACCACAATTGCAGGATGGGCGAATTAAAAGTATAGGTGTTGTTGTGTGAATTGATGTAGCCGTCAAATTCGAGGATATCGAGTAGTGCCAGAGCTTCTTCGCTTTCGGAAAATTGACGGAGCGGTAGTTGATCTTTTTTAGCAATCTCTGATAAAATCTTTTTTGCCAGGTCCGATTCTTTTTGCGAGAGGGACTTACTTAGACGGCTATAGTAATTTTCAAAATAAATATTATTTCGGTGATTACTGGCTTTTTCAATCACCAGATCAACCAGCTTTTTGGTCACCGGTTTTTGCTCCAGTTCGTATTCGTCAATAATCATTTGAATGATCAGCTGGATAAAAAACGGCATTAGCCATTTTAGTCGTTCGAGCATGTGGTTGATGACTTCCACCTTCATTTTTACCTTATAGGTTTTTAGCAGCTTAGTCGCAAATTCTTTCGCTTGTGCTGGGTGAAGGGCTGGAACTTCAATGACACTCAGATCGTTGATGGTAGCGGTGGAATTGAGTTTGCGGGCAATGTTGGGCAGACCAATAGAGCCGGTGTAGACAAATTGAATCCCACGTTTGGCGCGCTGCCGAATGGTTCGATTGACGTGTAAAAATTCTGTGGCTTCTTTTACCCCCAGATCGTTTTCGATCCGTTCCAGTGCAATCGGAAATTCGTCAATTAGCAAGATGATTTTAAAATCCGAGGTATCCAGATTTTTCATTAATTTTTCAAATTCATCACTGAACAAAGGGACTTCTTTTGTGTTCGTTTCGAATTCAATATTCATCACCTTGACCTTTTTTATCCGGTCGGCAAATCGACTAAAAATACTCTTTGCGGACTTGGAGGCTTTGACTAATTTACTGACGGCGACGCTTTCGACAATCTCCTCCGAAAGAATTTCAAAGTATTCTTCCATATCATTGACATCCTCCACACTGATATATATGAACGCATATCCTTTGCGGGGATTATCTTCCATAAAACGCATGATCGCCGTTTTGCCCGCCCGGCGGGGTGCGGACATAAAGATATGATTCCCCGCATCGAGTCGTCGGTAAATTTTATTAATGACGGTATCCCGAGGAAAAAAATCCGCTCCTCTAGGAGTTTGTCCTACAACGTTTTTCATAGATAAAACTGTTTTTTAACAATTATTTTATTGTTAATGCAAATATAGTTAACAATAATTGTATTGTCAAGTAGGAAATTTATAATTCTAACCCTTCGGTCTGCCGACCGTTTTAATATGAAAATTTTTTTAATTGAATTTTTCAAACAATTGATAACTTGTGAATTAGATGTTAAATTTAATTTTATGTGTAATTTTTGGTTGTCACAAATTGAATTATTTCTATTTGGTAAATAGAGAAGTTGGCCCAGTTTTTACAAATTGATAGCATATACATCAATAGTTTTTTTTACTATAAAGAGATATTTTTGATGTAAAACTCTTTTTGGAAATTAATACTGAAATTAAATACTGCGTTCGAATAAAACGAATTTCCATCTTTTATTAGAATATCTTAACACTTTATTACAAATAGTGATTACTGTTTTGTTTTAAAAAAATTACTAATGTACGGCTAATGGCACCATACATTAGCACTCCTTTCATTGCCACACCCTCCCAACTGACTTTAATTTATTCCCCATTATTTATTCTTTTAATAATATAATAAAACTTTGAAAATGAAAGATTACTTTACAAATTTAACTTTTGAACAAAACGAAGAATTGCAAGCTCGAACTAAAATTGAAGTTTGGGTAAATGAAGCCGAAATGGTGGTTGTAAAAGTTGTTTTTTGCATAGCTGTATTTTTATCAATTACTATTGAGAGCAACGGACAGTCTATGACCTTTGCGGAAAATGATATTAATTCAACAACAACCGGTTTTCTTGTTTCAGGAAATATGTTAACAAATGATTTTGATCCAACTAATAGTATCCAATGGCTAAGGTCTGTTACCTTTTTTAATGAATCGGGTAGTCAGGATTTTGGACAAATTGGTGGAAGACCTTTTCAAATTTTTGCTGAAAATGGAATTTTTGCCGGCACCATTTCTATTTACCTAAATGGTAAGTATGAATTTAATCCTAATCCTACTTTTAAAGGTAAAGTGCCGATACAATACGTAGTCGAGAATACTAGTGGTGCAACTGATGTGGCGATGCTCGTTATTCAAGTAATTCCAGCTAATAATCCGTTCAGAAACGACAATCCCATTGCTCATAACGATACCAATACGACTCTAATGGATATGGATGTAGCGGGAAATGTTATAACAACAAATGATTATGATCCAGAAAATAGTGTTTTAACCATCGGTGTAGGTTTTGCAGATCTAGATGGTGACGGCATTAGAGAAGATTCGCTTAACATTGGTACTGAAGTGGTAGTTTATGGTAAGAATATGGTTGGTAATCCAATGATGGCTGGAGTGATAATGTTGAATAGTGATGGTAATTATAGCTTCGATCCTGTAGCTGAATTTTATGGAAAACTAGCTGTAGATTATATTGTTACCGATGGTTATGGTGGGGTAGATAAAGCTAATTTAACTATTTCGGTTTTACCTGATACCGGGAATCTGATTTTTGCAAATGATGATATAGTTGTTGGAAAAAGAAATTTGCTACAATTTGGAAACATCCTGACGAATGATCAAGGCCCAGAATCTGACCTCCAAACGGTAATCAGTGCAAAGAACAATTATGGTATCTCATTAACTATAGATGGAACAACCGAAAACGAATTTCGAAGTGGCGGTTCGCTAATAATTGATATGGACGGTTCTTTTACGTATATCCCCAAACAAGGATTCATCGGGACTGAATCGATTGCTTACATAACCTGTGGTGATGATGGACCACAGATAGCATGTGATACGGCTACTTTGTACCTAATGACAACTCCACATAGTATTTTGGGGATGGTGAGGGTTGACATTGGTGCTTCCAAAATCCATGAAAAAGGATTAGCTATTAATGATGCTAAAACAGGAAAAAACAACAGAATTGCAGATGATTTTTCTCTATACCCTAATCCGGGAATTGTCGGAGATGATTTCATAAATCTATCCTTTAATTCAATAACTGGTAAAACGCAGATTCAAATTGCCGATGCGAATGGCCGAATAATAAGACGGTTAATAGCTGATACTAATACTAGTGGACTGAATAGTTTGCAGATTGATGTAGCAAATTTAACAGAAGGTAGATATCATCTTCAGTTGATTGATGGCCCTAATGAACATTCTGAGACCTTTATTATATTGCCATAATTCCCTCTATTATAAATCATTCATTTTTTCTTTTATGAAACCTTTGATACAAATGAGAAATAACATTACAAAACTGTCCTGTGGACAAACCCAACATCGACAAGCCCTAATAAAAATAGAGGATTGGCTTAGACTACCAAAAACGGTGATCACTAAATTTGTTTTTTGGCTAATTATCTTTTTATTAATTTTTGTAGAAGTAAATGGTCAGTGTATCGCAACTGGAACTGGTTCATTTTCGTGGTCAGGTGCGTCTGATGGGTCTAAGACCAATTGGGATTTGAATACTTCCTTGACGAGCTATGCTCCTGTTAATTGCGGAGGCATCTTTGAACTAAATGCTACTTTTAACGACCCGCTGGGAATCAGAATTTCCGCAGAGGATGGAACTTCTGAGCACGGAGGTATTTACGGTTCGGGATTTCTAACCCTGGCAAATGATCCTTATAGTCCAGGTGATTTTACCACGTTGACGTATAATTTTTCATCTTCAATCCTGCTCTCCAACTGGCGGGTAGATGGTATAGATGGTAATTTGAGTTATCAAGACAAGGTTGTTTTCCTGGCATATGATGAAAACGATACTCCTGTAGATGTTACTTTAATTAAAGCTGCCCTCCTTAGCTCTGAAGTATCTGTGTTAGATAACACGGCTACCGGAAATGTCAACGCATCAACGGCAGATCCCGATGATATCGATGGTCAAGTATACGCGCTCACTATTTTGCCGATTAGAAAATTAGTGATACAGTACACTGCCGGACCAAATGTTCTTTCGCCAGGCGAACAGTATATCCGGATACCTGGATTTGCGGTATCTGTTTGTTGTCTTGATAATGATCAAGATGGCATTGGAGATTTATTAGATATTGATGATGATAATGACGGAATCACCGATTCGAAAGAAGTTTGCGGCAGTGACCCACTAACCATTCAAACCTCTGTCATAAATATTTCAATCGACTTAGATGACAATCCTGGTGAGACAACCTGGGAGGTTATTGGTCCTGATGGAGTAGTAGGGTCAGGTGGTCCCTACAGTACGCCTAATACAACTGCAACTGCCACGATTGATGCTACCGAGAATGGACTTTATGAGTTTGTTATTACGGATGCTCACGGGGATGGTCTTTCGGGAAATACTTATACCGTAAGTGGAAATGATTTTGCGATCATCACGAATCCTTTCGACGATCAGGGAACCGTTGGTGGGCCGGTATCATTATCTGAAAATTTTACGATTAGTACTGCGGTGAATACTTCATTTTCATGTTTGTCAGCAGACCCCATTGCTGACAATGATGGAGATGGAATATTAAATTATCAAGATACTGACTTCTGTATCTTGAATGCGCTTGGCGTTTGTCATGACCTGGATACAGATGGTGACGGGATCATTGATATGCTGGATTTAGATAGTGATAATGATGGGTGTTTTGATGCAGAAGAGGCTGGACACAACGAAGAAATGGAATTAAACAATACCATTGTTTCAAATATTGCTGATGTTGGACTCAACGGTTTGGATAACGCAGTGGAAAACAATGATTTGATAATCAGTGGACTAAATTATTCTCTTAACGAGACGACGACTGGAATATCAGATTTTCAGAACGATGATATTTCTCAAACTTGTTCTGCTGACTCAGAGGTAGATACCGACGGAGATGGAATTGTAGATTCTCAAGATTCAGATGATGACAACGATGGTATTTTAGATGAAGTAGAAGATGTTTGTCAAGAAGCACAAATAGAGTGGAGCCATAATGGAGACAATGGACAGTCCCAGGCTGCGACGTATACAGAGAATTCTGAAGGATATTTTTTGAGTGCACAAGAGGTATCGTTTGGTGCTGGTTTGGACGAGCAGTCTGATAATTATGCGTATACCTATTTGTTGAGAAATGCGGATGCCTCAACTTATCTCCAAGCAAAAATAAATAATGATTATGCAACGTTAGCATTTACTCCTGCGGAAGAATTACAATTAAATGCGATCAATCTAGGATTTTGGACCAATAACAGCTTGGTTCCTGAATTCAATATCGGCAATTTTAAGATAGCGATAGAATATAGTAGTGAAGTAGGCTTTGCAAATTCTACCTTATTGTTTCAGGATATTCAAGTAGGAGTTATGATCGGAGCTGGATACGTTTCTATCCCAAATGATATAACTGCCGAAAATATCCTTTTAGAAGAAGGAACTACTTACTCTTTTAGATTTTATTTATACGATGAACAAAATACAGACTTGGCCAATCGAGTGCGATTTGATGATGTTCAGTTTTCGGTACTTCCATTATCTACTTGTGATACGGATGGAGATGGTCTGAATAATTATGTAGATTTGGATAGTGATGGTGACGGTTGCCCCGATGTCCTGGAAGGTACCGGAGGATTTACCTACGCAGATATTGAAAATGATACGTTGACTGGAGGAGTTGATGAAAATGGAGTACCGCTCGTAGCTACCGCTTCGGGACAAGAACTTGGGTCTGCACAAGATACGGTCCAGGCCGGACTTGCTTGTATCACGATGGCTGAAAATGATATTAATCAAACTTCTTTAGATACAGATGTTTCTGGTAATATTATGACCAATGATAGTGATCCTACCCAAGATATTCAGTGGGTAGAATCTTTCATGGCTCTTGATGCTGGAGGGAATCCTTCACCAATTCAAATTGGGGGTGTGGGCACTGAAGTTTATAACAAAAATGGTGTTTTAGCTGGAACTATTTCTATCTATTCCGTCGGAACGTATGACTTCGATCCTTCTCCTGCCTTTACTGGAACGGTACCTTTTAGTTATGTAGTCCAGGACGCCAACGGAGCAGAAGATGCTGCTACCTTGGTCCTCAAGGTAATTCCGATCAATGATTCGCTTACTAACCAGGCACCCATTGCACATGATGATACCAATACGACAGAAATAGAGATAGAGGTAGCTGGAAACGTGATCGAACCGAATGATTATGATTTAGAAAATGAGGTACTATCCATTAGTAGTGCTTTGGCAGATATCAATGGCGACGGCATCCCTGGGGAGGCAGTAACGATTGGTATGGGAACAGAAATTTATGGTTTAAATCCACTAGGAAATCCCGCAATAGCAGGAACAATCACGTTGACAACAGAAGGTGCGTATACTTTCGATCCGGCCGCTGAGTTTTCGGGGAAAGTAGTATTAGAATATATCACCACAGATGGAAATCGCGGTGAAGATGAAGCTAAACTAACTATCTCTGTTTTACCGAATACGGGAAATCAAAGTTTTGCAAATGATGATCTCAGCACGGGGAAAGTGAACGTATCACAGACTGGAAACATCCTGGCCAACGATCATGATCCGGAAATAAATACGCAGACCATAGTAAGTGCCGCAGATAACAACGGAGTAATACTTACCATAGACGGAACTACCGAAAACAACCTGCAAAGTAGTGGAACTGTCATACTAGATACGGACGGCTCATTTGTTTATACACCGGGAACAGGTTTTAACGGAACGGAAGCCATTGCTTACATAACCTGTGATAATGCCAGTCCGAAAGCAGCTTGTGATACGGCAACCTTGTATTTGACCACGTTACCTTTTAATAGTATTGTAACTACGAGTGATTTCAACATTGCTGCTTTTGAGGCTATAATTACCGCCAACGTTAGTACCAACGACTTTGCTGCACAGAATGACCAATTGATTTTTAGCTTGACGGGTACCAATGGTGGGATGCAATTAGTCGACGGATCCGTAATCATGGAATCCAATGGAAGTTATACCTATCATCCAGATTCAAATTTTATTGGTGCGACCCAATTTGAATACCAGGTTTGTGATATTAGACAACCCTTATTTTGCGATACTTCTATCGTTTACTTAAAAGTGTTGTTACCGACTAGTCCCGAAACCATACAAGTGGTGGCCAATCCTGATATTCATTCCACAGAAGCAGATCATACTGGAACGGGCAATGTAATTACTAACGATTTAGATCCGGATGATCTCCATCTGGCAGTTACGACCACCCTCAATAATGCTAGCGTAGCTGGAACAGATGAAGATGGTAATGATGTTTTTCCAGCGGGTATCTTAAATTTGATGGGAGATGGAAGTTATTCCTTTACTCCAGGGACTGGCTTTTCGGGAATGATTATTCAGCCTTACACAATTTGTAATGTCGATGCTCCTGCAGTTTGTGATCATACGGAACTCATGCTGAAGGTAATCCCGGATGTTGGTAACACCACGTTTGCCAATGATGATGCAGTTATCACCGACGGTGGAGTTACTGTCAACGGTAATGTAATTACCAACGATACAGATAGTGAAATGGATACTCAAACTATCACCGATTACTTAATTGATACGAATGGAGATGGTATGGGTGATGTTTCCGGTACGGTGGGTCGATCCAGTATGGTAAGTGGTTTTAATAATATGGGTGATTATGTAGCTGATGCTGGTCAGTTAACCTTGAACACAGATGGCTCCTTTTCATTTACTCCGAATACGGATTTTATGGGGAATCTGAATATTCCTTACACAGTTTGTGATGATGCTGGAGCGGACGTCGCTTGTGCGGATGCTACGTTAGTTATCTCGGTTTTAAATGTTCAACGGGATTATGGTGATGGACCAGCAAACTATCCTGCGGTATGGCACCGGGCCGTATCGGATGTGGATGGTAATAATGAACTGGATGGTGCAACGGATGTTTGGTTGGGAATGAAAACCAGTTTTGAAACATCTTCCACCGATGCTCATACGGGTGATCAATTTGATGACGCCATTAGCTTTGGAGCCAATCCTGGACAGTTTCCTTTATATGCAGAAGCTGGAAAATCTTATAACGTCAATATTACCGTCAATTCTTCCCAGCCGGATATGGTCTTCTACGGCATGTGGATTGACTGGGATGAAGATGGCGTCTACGATGATTTTTATACCGGATCTCAGCAGACTGCTAGTCCTGCCATTGCGACAGTTACCATTACTGCTCCGGATAATTTAGGGAATGCAATCAATGTAAGATTAAGAGCCGATGATAATCCATTCGTAGCAAGCGACTTTACTGGTGGTAAGACCAACGGAGAAGCAGAAGACTTTCAGGCTCTGGTTGTCTTACCCGTAGAATTGACTCATTTTAATGGTCGACCTAATGGTTGTTTAGTAGACTTGCATTGGCACACAGAATCCGAAGAAAATTTCTCTCACTTCGAATTACAGACTAGTGAAAACGGCCGTAATTTTGAACCACTAGCGGAGATATTCGGAACGGGTGGCACAGGAGTTGCTTTTAGCTATAGCTACCTGGATAAAAATGCCAAGGTGGAGAATTACTATCGCCTGAAAATGATTGATCTGGATGGTAGCTTCGAACTTTCTAAAGTAATTAATGTAAAAACAGATTGCGATAACAGAGATAAGTTTACTTTGTATCCTAACCCGGGAATAGTTGGAGATGGGGTTTTAAATCTTCGCTTTAAATCTATTAGTGGGAAAGCGCATATCCAAATTGCGGATGTGTACGGACGAGTAATTAGGAGAGTCGTACTAGTGACCGAAATTAATCAGGATAACACTTTACAGATGGAGGTTTCGGATTTAATTGAAGGTAGTTATTATCTACAGTTAATCGATGGAACCATTGAATATTCCGAAACCTTTATGTTAATTAACAAAGATTAAATCGACAACAATCTTTTTATAATCGTATGACTATCATATTTGGTAGGCATATGGATATCGACTCTTTCAATAAAGCTGCTCCGAATATTTTCCGGAGCAGCTTTTTTAAAATACACCCACCTGAGCTTCCCACTTGATGACCAACACTCGACTGGTCGTCTCATCCACTTTAAATCTTTCGTCTAGTCGATGATCCACAATCCAGCAGATTACCCCATTACTTTCTAATATCCATACGCGCTCTTTTTCGAGAATAGATAATTTTTTATCAGAAAAATAATCTTGTACTTTTTTATGTTGTCCCTTCATGCCAAAGGGTTGAAATTGATCTCCATCTTTCCAGCGACGCAACTTGAGTGGAAAGACCAGTTTTGCTAAATCTATACAGGCAATATTCGATGTGGTTGGAAACTGATCTGGTCTTTTGTCTAAATGGGTCAAGTTTAGTTTTCCTTTTGGTAAATGAATTTCTTCCTGTTCGTATTCAATCAGATATTCGGTTTGTCCATCTACCTGATTGTCTTTTAAAGGGTGGATCACATACTGTTCGTGGTCGATAATCAAACGGTGGGAACTACTGATAAACTGACTACCGGATTTTCCTCCGTTCAGCAATTGCATCACCTGACTGGAATTAAAACCAAAGGGCCGCAATAGTTCATAAAGAATGGTTTCTTTCGCCGGATAGTAATCGAGGGCTTTAAAATCCACCGTGTTAATCTGTTCGTTACGACTCATGATTTGTTGGCGAATACCATTAATGGCCCACAGGTAAATCGTTTCTACATCTCTTAGATTATTAAAGGTTTGCCGGGACGTCTTTTCCAGTGCAGGATTAATCTCTTTTAGTACCGGAATAATCTGATGTCGGATTTTATTACGCATATATTTATCCGTCGCATTGGAAGCATCTTCGCGGTAAGCAATCTCATTTTTTTTACCATATTCTAAAATCATATCCTTATCGGCAAACAACAACGGATGGATAATAAAATCGTGCCTGGGGAGAATCCCCCGGACTCCACGGATACCACTACCTTTGGCAAGATTGTAAAGGGCCGTTTCGATACTATCATTAGTGTGATGAGCCGTGGCAATGCAATCAAAATTCATCGCCTGCCGGATATCTTCTAGCCAGTCGTAACGCAGTTCTCTGGCCATAATCTGAATACTGGTCGCCTCTTCATCGGCTAATTTTTCGGTATCAAATTTAGTGGCAAAATGACTTACGTTTAATTCCTTGGCCAGTCCTTTTACAAACACCGCGTCCAGGTCTGACTCCTCACCTCTTAATTGAAAATTACAGTGGGCGATGGCAAATTCAGCTCCGAGTTGTTTTAGTAAATAACAGAGCACCACGGAGTCGATTCCACCACTTACGGCCACCAGAATCCGATCGGTTGGTTTAAATAATAAATGTTGTAGATTATAATATTCTAATAACTTTAGCATAGCGTAACGATTGAATTTATAGGATAAATCGACGGTCGTCTTACTAGAAAGTAGTAAATGGAGGGGTTTTGCCTTATTTTTTTCAAAGATTTTCTCAAAATATCCTGTTGTTTCTTACGAAGATACCCATAAATGTTTCTTTTAAGGGGGACGATCTTTCCACAAGTGCTTATTTTTGTTGAAGTTGTTAATATTAATATAAATGAAAGAAACTAATTCGCAAGAATCGTCTTCCGCTTCTTTAACTGCAGAGCGTCCGCGCACGTTGGTCTCCTTTTTACGAGCACAGGTTGCTTCGCTGGTTTCCACGGCGGCAGATTTTGCGACGACTTTTTTATGTAAGGACATCTTTGGCTGGTGGTATGTGCTGGCTACGGCTATCGGTGCACTCGTAGGAACCATCGTTAATTTTATGATGGGTCGGAACTGGGTTTTTGTCTCTAAAGAACGTGGGGTCTGGAGTCAGGCCATGCGCTACGGAATCGTTTCTATCGGTAGTTTGGTTTTGAATACGGCCGGGGTCTGGATTTGGGTGGAAGCTACCCACGAAGGATGGGTATATCCGTCTAAAGTGGTGGTGGGAATACTGGTCGGAATTACCTGGAATTTTTTTATGCAAAAAAACTTCGTGTACAAGTAATTTTAGATTTTTTGCTATAAATTTGCGCCAAAAAAAAGAGATTGAAAAATACTTATTATAACCTGATCGATCAGACCTTCTATTTTCCTCAAGAAGGATTTGATATCGTTAAGGGATATCTGGAATTTCATGGAGTACCGCTGATTCATTTGATTGAAAAATATGGTACTCCCTTAAAATTAACCTATCTACCGAACATCGGTAAACAAGTCAAAAAAGCCCATAATATTTTTAATCAGGCCATCAAAGCCAAAGGGTATAAAGGCAAATATCATTATTGTTATTGTACCAAAAGTAATCACTTCAGTTACGTACTCAGTGAGGTGTTGGAAGAAGGAGGGAATCTGGAAACCTCTTCTGCCTTCGATATTAATTTGATTAGAAAATTATACGATGCGGGGAAGATCACTAAAAGTTTGATCATTGTTAACAACGGGTTTAAAACACCTGATTACATCAAGGGTATTGCCGACTTAATTAATGATAATTTTAAAAATGTAATTCCAGTGCTGGATAATATGGAAGAACTGGACGGTTATGCTAAAATAATCAAAAAAGATTTTAAAATAGGTATCCGGGTAGCAACGGAAGAAGAACCTAATTTTGAGTTTTATACGAGTCGCCTTGGTATCCGAAACTCAGAAGTGATCAAATTTTATAAAAACAAGATTGCTAAAGAGAAAAATATTAAACTACGGATGCTACACTTTTTTGTGGATACCGGGATTAAAGATTCGCTTTATTACTGGGGAGAATTGCAAAAGGCCATCCGAACGTACTGCGAATTAAAAAAGATTTGTCCTGAACTCAGCGCCCTCAATATTGGTGGAGGAATGCCCATTCGTAATTCTTTGGGTTTTGAATTTGATTATAAATATATGATTGAACAAATTGTCGAACAAATCCAGCAAGGTTGTGAAGAGGCCGGGGTTCAAACGCCGGATATCTTTACAGAATTTGGTTCTTTTACCGTTGGGGAAAGTGGTGCCAATATCTTTTCGGTCCTTAACCAAAAACAACAAAACGATTCGGAACGCTGGTACATGATCGATAATTCGCTAATGAATACCATCCCGGATAGCTGGGGAATCAACCAACGATTTATTTTACTGCCCATCAACAAATGGAAAAATCCATACACCAAAGTAAACATCGGTGGGCTCAGTTGTGATAACTCTGATTACTATAATTCCGAAGCGCATCTCAATCAAGTCTACCTTCCCGAATTCTCCAAGGAAGATGAAGAAACACTCTACCTGGGTTTTTTCCATACGGGTGCTTATCAGGAAGCATTGAGCGGATATGGAGGCATCAAACATTGCCTGATCCCTTCCCCAAAACATATTTTGATCGACCGTGATCGAAAGGGGAATCTGGTAGATTGGGTGTTCCGTGAAGAACAAAAGGCGGAGGATATGCTGGATATTTTGGGGTATTGAGTCGCGTTGCTTGTTAAGTCGCTTCGCTCGTTGAAACGCTGCGCTTGTTGAGTCGTAGATTAGGTGAAAATTATTGTGGAAATCTAATAGTCCTTTAATTATAAATACAAAATTTTGGACAAACAAAGCCCGTTATAACCAACCTTGATTCCATATATTACCAGCCCAATCTTGAAAGTCTCAACAAGCGAAGCGATTCAATAAATCCCCCCATATTTCTCTTTCACATAATCCATAAAATATTTAAAATTCAGTGTCTCGCCCGTCACCCGTTTACAAAGCGCATTCGGAGTATAGCGTGCACCATGCTGGTGAATATTTTTTCGCAACCAATCAAGTAGTAGCTGGTTATCGCCCTTACTGATTTTTTCTTCCAGGTTTGAAATATCTTTTTTAGCCTGTGCATAAAATTGAGCCGCATAGAAACTGCCCAGCGAGTAGGTAGGAAAATAACCGATACTACCGTGTGACCAGTGAATGTCTTGTAAAATTCCGGTTTTGTCGTCTTTGATTTTCAGTCCAAGATATTCCTGATAGCGATCGTTCCAGATTGTTTTTAGTTCGGCGGGATCCAGAGAATCTTCGACCAGTCCTTTTTCAATCTCGTAGCGAATCAATACGTGAAAGTGGTAATGTAATTCGTCCGATTCTGTACGGATTGGGGAAGGAGTGATTTTGTTAATTCCTTGATAGAATTTTTGTAACGAAATACCTTCGAGTTGTTTAGGAAACTGTTTTTTTAATGTTTTAAAATTGGCTTTCCAGAAGGGTAGTGCACGACCTACATTGTTTTCCCACAGTCGGGATTGAGATTCGTGAATCGCCAGAGAGACTGCGTTACCAATCGGGGTACCGTAGGCTTCCGTTGGGATACCTTGCTCGTACAAGGCGTGGCCTCCTTCGTGGATACAAGACCAGAGCATATTGCCAAAATTCTTCTCGTCTACTCGAGTCGTGACTCGTACATCCTCGGGACTAAAGCTAATGGTAAATGGATGTTCCGAAATATCCTGGCGCCCCGCTTCAAAATCATAGCCGATTTTTTTGAGAATATCCAGTCCGTAATTCCACTGTTTGTCCTTGTTCCACTTTTTGTATAAAAACTGATCATCCACTTGTTTTTTCTTGCGTAGTTCTGCGACGAAGGCGACCAGTTGACGGCGTACATCGGAGAAAAGTTTATCGAGTTGGCCGACCGTAGCACCTGGTTCGTATTCTTCGAGCAGCGCATTGTAAGGATGTTTTTTAAAACCGACGAGCTTCGCCTCTTCCCTTTTTATTTCCACGATATCCTGTAATGGTTTTTGGTAAATCGTCCAGTCGTTGGCAGCTCTGGCTTTGATCCACGCATCGAAGGCGGTAGAAATCGCTTGTGAGCGACGAATCACAAATTTTTCTGAAAAAGACTTATTGCGGATATAAGCCTTATGAGAAAGTTCAACATTTCTACGTTCCACCGGACTCAATGATTTTTTATTTTTAAATAAATCCTCGATCAGTTTTCCGTATTTTCGGTTGGTCATCATCTCATGCGAAATAGCCGAAAGTGTCGCCAGCTGTTGCGCTCGAAAACGATTTCCTTTGGTTGGTAAATAAACTTCTTTATCCCAGTAGAGCAACGCCGTCGCAAATTCCAGGTCAGTATGTTTTTTGTTATGCTCCAGATATTTTTTATAGCTATTAGACATTTGATATTTTTTTTAAAAATTAAAATAATTCAACATTCCTTAACGATGGAAATACATCTTACAAACCAATTACACCACTATTTTTTATAAAAAAATTAATCACCGAACCACCTAATAATGGATCTTCCGGTGTGTCAGCGTGCCATTGCAGGTGAATATAAATTCCCGATCTTTTTAAGACCGCATAATCTTGACTAAGATGCAAAGTGCTAAAGCCTAGCTGGTTTTTATACCATTGTATATCTCGTGACAAATCTGCTGTTGGTAAAACGGGAGTGACGTGGAGCCATTTGGTAGGACTCGTTGTAAACTTCGTAGCCTCCTGAATCCGTCGTTGAATATAATCCGACAAGGCGTTTATATTAAAATCAAACCAATCTTGTTGTACGGTTGGAAATTTATAAAGCACATCTTTGAATTTTTTATAAGCCCGCTTTTTTTTAGTAGCTGCCCGCAATTGATCCTTTACCGTATTCCCATCCACCGTAGGAATAAATCGGGTCATGATCTGGTGGTTTTCCATTTTTGGTACACCCCGTAAGATTAGTAAATTACGATTATCTTTACGCGAATCCGTCGGTTCTTTTTCTTTCGGTTCCCAGGATTGATCGTCACGGTTGTGGCGTTTAGGATCGGGTATTGATTTTACGGTCCAGTTGTTTAAATTAATATAAGAGTGTAAACCCGCATCGATATTTTCGGCGATTTCAATCAGTTGGATTTTGGTCAGTGGCATATTGGATTAACGATTTGAAAGTTTGGTGGTGCTAATGCCCAGGATAATCATTGCCCAACCAATGATAAAAAGAACGCCTCCGATAGGTGTAAGTGGTCCTAGAAATGTCCAGCTAGGAATCCCCAATATTTCGCGACAAGCAAGCAGATATAAAGACCCGGAAAAGAGCATGATACCTCCCAGGAAAAACCATCCTGCCATAATTATCTTTTTATCAGGAAAATGAAAATACAAAATCCCGGCTAGCAGAATCGCAAAGCTGTGGTAAAACTGGTAGCGAACGCCAATCTCAAAAGTATTAAGTTGTGCAGCAGGTAATAAGGCCTTCAGTCCGTGCGCGCCGAAAGCGCCGATCACAACGGCTAATAGGGCGGTAAATGCGCCCACCATGATTATTTTTTTATTCATAAAAATGACTTGTATTATTTTTTTTAAAGAAAAAAAATAAATCCACTAATCCACTGATCTACTCTTCCATCTCTTTCGCCAAATGATCCAAAAACAAAATCCCGTGCAGATGATCAATTTCGTGCTGAAAGATAACGGCGGTAAAATCCTCAATCATTTCGATTTGGTGCATACCATCCATTCTATCGTATTCCAGAAGAATCGCATAGGCACGGTCGGTGGTTGTACCCCGACGATCAGGAATGGACAAGCATCCTTCGGGACAATCCTGTTTTTTATCCGTATATTTTTTGATGACCGGATTAAGATAAACTTCAAAAGGAAAACCTTCTTTATCAAATCGTTGCACCCAGATAATATTTTTCAGAATACCTACCTGTGGAGCGGCAATTCCTACGCCGAGTGACATACTATCGCGTACGGTCACGAGCAATCTTTTGACAAAGTGATCGAGTACCGGATCGTTCGGATTAGGAATTACCGGCTCAGAACTTTCTCTCAATAAAATAGAATCAGCTTCGCTGGTAATTTTCCAAACCCGCATCGGAGTGAGGGTATCTGCGGACATAATTAACTCGTTTTGGGTCGTGTCAAAACGATTATTTGGTGGAGTAGTCGTGCCCGCTGAACGGGTGGCGGCGGAACAGCCGGAGAGGAGTATAAGGGCTACTAGAAGTAAAAAGGATAGAGGGGAGGGAAATCGCATTTTGTTATTTTGGAGTGAAGTTATTAAGTAACTTCAATAGACTTTATTCTAAATAATGTTAGTATGGCTCAAAATTGATCTTT
>Ga0209187_1002026_pt1 | contig 20671 bp, 16 predicted proteins | sample BantaG_FD_187430 | JGI IMG/M metagenome (GOLD analysis project Ga0209187, IMG submission 187430) | Marine algal microbial communities from Bantry Bay, Ireland - BantryBay_4 metaG (SPAdes) (version 2) | ecosystem: Host-associated > Algae > Red algae > Unclassified | place: Bantry Bay, Ireland...
CCGACGAGGTGCTCGCCGCCGTGCGGGCGCTCTGAACCCGCGCCGGATCGGCCGCAGGAGCTGGCCCGGGCCGCTCAACGGGCCGCTCAACGGGCCGATCAACGGGCCGATTAACGGGCCGATCAACGGGCCGATTAACGGGCCGATCAACGGGCCAATCGACCGGCCAAACGACCGGCCAATCAACCGGCCAACTAGCCGGCCCGCGCGGCAATCGTCGACTCTCGCGCCTTCGGCCAGGCGTTCATGACCGCCTGCACCAGCGTGGCGAGCGGGATGGCGAAGAACACGCCCCACAGCCCGAACAGGCCGCCGAAGAACAGCACCGAGATGATGATGGCGAGCGGGTGCAGGTTGACCACCTCGGAGAACAGCAGCGGCACGAGCACGTTGCCGTCGAGAATCTGCACGACCTGATAGATCAGCAGCAGGTAGCCGAGCTTGGCGACCAGGCCCCACTGGAAGAAGCCGATCAGCGCGATCGGCACGGTGACCGCGACCGCCCCGATGTAGGGCACGATGACCGAGAGTCCTACCAGGAAGCTCAGCAGCAGCGCGTAGTTCAGATCGAACAGCACGAACACGAGATAGGACGCCGCCCAGACGATGACGATCTCGATGAACTTTCCGCGAATGTAGTTCGCGATCTTCTGATCGACCTCGCGCCAGACGCGGAAGGAGAGTTCGCTGCGCTTGGGCACGAACTTCATCGCCCAGCCGAGAAGCTTGTCCTTGTCCTTCAACGCGAAGAACACCATCAGCGGCACCAGCACCGCGTAGACCGCGATCGCCACGATGGTGCCGAGCCGGGCCAGGGAGAACGAGAGCACGTCCTGCGTGATCGACCCGAGTTCGCGACGGATGTTGCCGATCAGGTCGTTGACCTGTGCGACGGTGAAGATGTCCGGGTACTTCTCGGGCAGGCGCAGCAGCTCCTGCTGCACGTTCTGCAGGATGCCGGGAATCTCCCGCACGATGGCCGTGACCTGCTGGCTGAGTACGGGGACGAGCCCGAACAGCACGACCAGCGACAGGGCGAGGAAGGCGAGCAGCACGAACGCCGAGGCGAGCGGACGCGGCACGCGCAAGCGTTGCATCGCCTGCACGAGACCTTCGAGCAGGTAGGCGAGCACGAGCGCGACGAGCACCGGTGCGAGGATGTCGCCGAACAACCAGACCAGGCCCGAGACGACGACGATCAGCAGGGCGAGGATGACCGCCTGCGGATCGGAGAAGTTGCGCGCGTACCAGTCGCGGATGATGTCGAGCATCGCCGGGACGACTCCGTGGTCGAAGGGCTGGACGGGTCGGGCACTGCCCGCGGAGCGCCTCGAGGGGTCGTTGGCCTCGCAGCCGAACGACCGCGTCAGTATGCCACCCGACGCAAGCCCCGATCGCGAGGGATGCGGGCCGTCCCGTCACGGACTGCAAGTTCGGTGCACGTTCGCGGCGCCGGACGATTGACGCCTCCCCCTCAGGCGTCCCCTGCCCGGACATAGCCCCGGGCGAACTGGTAGAGCTCGTCCATCACCCGGCTGCGGAACTTCTGGCGCTGACGCACGAAGGAATAGGGTCGCTCGAGTCGGGGCTCGAGTGGACGCACGGCGAGCAGCGCGAGCTGCACCTCCTTCTCGAGCGTCGCCGCGGACAGGATCGAGATGCCGGTGCCGGCGCGCACCGCGCCCTTGATCGCCTCGGTGCTGCCGAGCTCGAAGGGGCGATCGAGTCTCGCGGCGTCGATGCCGTGCGACTCGAGGTAGCGCTCGATGACGCTGCGGGTGCCCGAGCCGTCCTCGCGGAACAGGATCGGCCACGGCAGCAGATCGGCCGGCGTCACGGTGTCCCGCGCGGCCAGCGGATGATCCGGCGGCACCACCACCTGCAGCTCGTCTCGCCGGCACTCTTCCACGAGGAGCCGTCCGTCCTCCACCGCCCCTTCCACCACGCCGAGGTCGATCGCGCTATCGGCGACCATGGCCACCACCGCATCGGTGTTCGCCACCCGCAACCGGATCCGCACCTCGGGAAAATTCCGACGAAACTCGCCGAGCAGTTCCGGGAGCATGTACTCGGCGACCGTGGTGCTCGCGCCGAGGGTGACCAGGCCGGTGCGCTCGCCGGTCAGCGCCTTCACCGACTCCTGCATGTCGGCGTAGAGTCCGAGGATACGGCTCGCGTAGGCCCGTACTTCCTCGCCGGCCTCGGTCAATGCGATGCGGTTGTTGGCCCGGTCGAACAGGCGCGTCCCGAGTTCTTCCTCGAGCTGGCGCACCTGATGCGTCACGGCGGGCTGCGTCATGTGCAGCGCCTCGGCTGCGCGCGTGAAGCTCGAGGTGCCGGCGACCGCGTGGAAGACCTGCAATCGACGATCGGTCACGCGTGTCCTCCTCCTTCGCTCCGGCCGCCGGGAGCCTCGGCTGCATCGTACCCGGCACGGGCGCGCGACGCGGCGCTCGCTATACTCGACGCCTCCCTCCCCCGACCGGGCCGACGCCCCAGGAAAACCGCGCATGCGCGCCAGTCAGTTCCACATCGCGACGACCAAGGAGACGCCGAACGACGCGGAGATCACGAGCCACCGGCTGATGCTGCGCGCCGGCCTCGTCCGGCGGGTGGGCTCCGGGCTCTACTCCTGGATGCCGGTCGGGCTCCGCACCGTGCGGAAGATCGAGGCGATCGTGCGCCGCGAGATGGAGCGCGCCGGCGCGCTCGAGCTCTTCATGCCGTCGGTACAGCCGGCCGAGCTCTGGCAGGAGTCGGGACGCTGGACAGAGTACGGCCCGGAACTCCTGCGCCTGAGCGACCGCCACGATCGCGACTACTGCGTCGGCCCGACCCACGAGGAAGTCATCACCGACATCGCTCGCCGAGAGGTTCGAAGCTACCGGCAGGTACCGCTCAACCTCTATCAGATCCAGACCAAGTTCCGCGACGAGATCCGTCCGCGCTTCGGTGTCATGCGCGCGCGTGAGTTCATCATGAAGGACGCGTACTCGTTCGACGTCGATGCTGCCGGCATGCAGGCGAGCTTCGATCGGATGAACGCGGCCTACGTGCGCATCTTCGACGCCCTCGGCCTCGACTACCGGGCGGTCGAGGCGGACGGCGGCAGCATCGGCGGTGCCGTCTCCCGCGAGTTTCACGTGCTCGCCGACAGCGGCGAGGACGCGGTCGTCTACTCGAGCGGCTCGGACTACGCGGCCAACATGGAGAAGGCGCGCGCCGTTCCACGGGGTGAACGCGCGGCCCCGACCGAGAAACGCGCCGTGCTCGAGACCCCCGGCGTGCACACCATCGCCGAGCTCGCCGCCTTCGCCAAGGTGCCCGAGACCCGCTGCCTGAAGACGCTGCTGGTCAAGGGTCGCGATGCCGAGAAGGCGCCGGTCGTCGCGCTCGTCCTGCGCGGCGATCACGAACTCAACGAGATCAAGGCCGCCGGCCTGCCAGAGGTGGCCGATCCGTTCGAGATGGCGGACGCCGAGGCGATCCGGCGCGTCGCCGGCTGCGAGCCGGGTTCCATCGGACCGATCGATCGACACGGCAAGGCGCTCGGTCACACGACGACCGGGACAGCGACGGACGGTGAAGACGGGACCGACGCGGCGGGTGGCCGGGGCATTCCGGTCATCGCGGATGGCGACGCGGCCCTGATGAGCGACTTCGTGGCCGGCGCCAACGAGGACGGGAAGCACCTGACCGGCGTGAACTGGGGACGGGACGTCGAGCCGACACGCGTCGATGACCTTCGCAACGTCGTCGTCGGCGACGCCGATCCGACCGGTGCCGACGGCGAGCTTCGCATCGTGCGCGGCATCGAGGTCGGGCACATCTTCCAGCTCGGCGACAAGTACAGCGCGGCGATGCAGGCGACGGTGCTCGACGAGAACGGCAAGCCCAAGGCGCTGCTGATGGGCTGCTACGGCATCGGCGTCACCCGCGTCGCGGCGGCGGCCATCGAGCAGAAGAGCGACGACAGCGGCATCGTCTGGCCGGCGGCGATCGCGCCGTTCGAGGTGGTCGTGTCACCGATCCACATGGCCAAGTCCGACGCCGTGCGGGAGGCGGCCGAGGCGCTGTACCGGGACCTGCTCGCCGCCGGCGTCGACGTGCTGTTCGACGACCGTCCGCTACGTCCGGGCGTGATGTTCGCCGACATGGAGCTGCTCGGCATCCCGCACCGTTTCGTCGTCAGCGATCGATTGCTCGCCGACGGTCAGCTCGAGTACAAGGGGCGTCAGGACATGGAGGCGACGCTCATCGCGCATGACGCGGCGCTCGCCACGCTGGGTCGCTGACGCGGGTCGGTTCAGCCGCCGGCCGGCTCGAGCTCGATCACGGGCAGATCGTCCGGCGCCTCGAACCTGCAGCCGTCGATCGTGACCACCTGATCGCCGGTCCCGAGGCTGCCGGTCCCGTTGCGCACCAGCGCGGTCCCGCAGATCGCAGGCTCCCTGAGGCGCAGGGCGTACAGGCAGCCACCGGGGACCGGCTTGCGCATCAGCACGTCGGGCGGCGCATCGGCGTCGAAGCCCGCCATCTGGACGGTCACCGAACTCTCACCCTCGAGCACCATGTCCAGGGCCACGATGTCGCGGCGGGTCATGCGCAGCGCGATGGCCTCGTCGCCCTGCGACAGCACCTCGAGTGCATCCCCGTAGCGAGCGCTGAGGCGCACGTCCGCACTCACGTCGCGCCGCTCCCGTTCGGCGCCGTCCGTGCTCGCGGGCGCCGCCGCCGTGACGCTCAGCTCGACGCTTTCGCCGACCGACGGACACAGCAGGCCCGTGTTCACGGACAAACCGGTGCCAGCCACGGCCGCGTCGCCGCCGACCGACGGGGATGTCTCGATGTCGATCGGCACGCCGACCTCGCCGAGCCCGGGGTCGGTGTCGATCGTGAGCAAGGGGGCGTCGTCCGACCCGCTTGCGGCTGCCGAGTCGACCCCGGCTGCCGCATCGTCCCCGTCCTCCGGACCGCTCGCATCGCCCGGACTCCCCGCGAGCGGGCCGCTGTCGGCCGGGGTGGGATCGGCGTCGCCGTCTCCGTCGTCACAGGCAGACAGAACGAGGCAGACGACGAGCGACGGGGCGAGACGTTTCAACATCGGCAGCGGCAGGAGTCGGCGGGCGCGATCGCGGGTACACCGGTATACCACGCCGCCCGAACGGCGCACGGCCAGGCCCGCGTCGCCCCCGCACGTTCGCTCCCCTCCCGTCATGGAATCGAGACGCAGGCCTCGCGGTCTCCACGCCAGGACCCGGGTCTCACTCGAGCAGCGGTGCCGGGGTGACCTTCAGGATCTCGGCCGCCGTGGTCTTCCCCTGCGCCACCTTGCCGAGTCCGCTCACGCGGAGCGGCCGCATGCCGTCGCGGAACGCCTGTTTCCTGATCTCCTCGAGATGCGCCGTCGCGCTGATGCGCTCCTTGACGCCCGGCGTGAGCGACAGCAGTTCGTAGATGCCCGCCCGCCCGAGAAAGCCGCTCTGGCGGCACTCGAGACAGCCGACCGGGCGCGCCATGCTGGCCGGTGCCTCGGCCTTCCATGGCGCCATCAGCGATCGCCATTCCTCGCGCATGGCGTCATCGGTCGGGACCTGCTCGACGCAGTGCGGGCAGAGCGTCCGAATCAGTCGCTGAGCGACCACGCCGATCAGCGTCGAGCGGATCAGGTAGTACGGCACGCCGAGCTCGAGCAAGCGGGTCACGGCGGAGGCGGCGTCGTTGGTGTGCAGGGTGGAGAGCACGAGGTGACCGGTCAATGCGGCCTGCACCGCCATCTGCGCGGTCTCGAGATCGCGGATCTCCCCCACCATGATGATGTCCGGGTCCTGGCGAAGCAGCGTGCGCACACCGGCGGCGAAGTCGAGCTCGATGTTGTGCTGCACCTGCATCTGGTTGAAGGCGGGCACGACCAGCTCGATCGGATCCTCGATCGTGCAGACGTTGACATCGGGCGTGGCGAGCGACTGCAGGGAGGAGTACAGCGTCGTGGTCTTGCCCGAGCCGGTCGGACCGGTGACGAGCAGGATGCCGTTCGGCTGCTGGATCATGTCGTTCCAGAGGGCCGCCTCGCGCGCATCGAGTCCGAGCGCGGCCTGGTCCTTGAGCAGCACCTCCGGATCGAAGATCCGCATGACCATCTTCTCGCCGAAGGCGGTCGGCATGGTCGAGATGCGGAGCTCCACCTCCTTGGCCTCGGCGTTCCGCGTCTTCAAGCGGCCGTCCTGCGGGCGTCGCTTCTCGGCCACGTCCAGCCGCCCGAGAATCTTGAGCCGGCTGGTGACGGCGGCCATGACCGGTGCGGGCATGTCGTAGACCTGTTGCATGACCCCGTCGATGCGGAAGCGCACGGCGCCGATGTCGCGACGGGGCTCGAGGTGGATGTCGCTCGCCCGCTGCTCGTAGGCGTACTGCAGCAACCAGTCGACGATGCTGACGACATGACTGTCGTTCGCCTCGAGCTTGCCGCCGCGCCCGAGTTCCATCAGCTGCTCGAGGTTCTGCACCGCGCTGCTCGACTGTCTCGCCGAGTCCTGCTTCGCGCCGAGCACCGACTTCGAGACGCTGTAGAGCTCGACGAGGTAGCGACGAATGTCGTCAGGGTTGCAGACGACGAGCCGGATCTCCTTCTGCAGGGCGCGGCCGAGTTCGTTGCGCCACTCGTCGAAGAAGGGCTCGGCGGTGCCGAAGGTCACGTGGTCGGTCGTCGCCTCGAGGCAGATGACGTTGAAGCGGGTGGCGTAGGCGTGCGAGGCGACGGCGGTCACGGCCGGCACGTCGATGTTCAAGGGGTCGATGCGCATCCAGGGCAGGTCGATCTTCTTCGCGAGCCACCGCGTCAGGAAGTCGAGGTCGATCTTCTGCGCCTCGTCTCGCGCGCTGGTCCAGCCGCTGTCGGCGATGCGTTCGAGCGCGCCCTTGTCGCCGCTGGTCTTGTCACCGATGGCCCTGTCACCGCTGGCCTTGTCGCCGCGGGACGCGCCGTCCCGCTCGGGCGAGCGGGCGATCGAGCGCAGGAGTTCCGCGTGCTGCTCCTCGATCAGCCCGTCCAGCAACAGGCCGTCCAGCACGGCGCCGAGGGCGAGTCGACCGGTGACGGAGTCGGCAAGGCGGCGGGTGTCTTCGGTGAGCACAGGCGTCCGGGAGCGAGGCCGTCGAGCGGCCGGATGCCCGGGCTATCGGCGTTCCCCTCGCGAGCGTGAAGCCGCGGCGGCGACGCCCTCGGCTGGGTCACGAACCGGAAGGGGCGCGCAGTCTCCGTGTGACACACTTCCCGTTCGTCACCGTATCGAACCTCATGAGCCACTCCATCCTGATCGTGCACGACACCAACGGTGGCAACACCGCCCGCATGGCGCAGCGCATCGCGCGTGGCGTCGAGAGCGTCGACGGCGTCGAGGCGATCCTGCGCGCCGTGCCCAAGGTCGGTGCCCGCACCGCGCAGCGACTCGACGACGTGCCCGACACCGGCGCACCCTATGTCGACAACGCCGAACTCGCAGCCTGCGACGGCCTGATCATCGGCAGTCCCACCCACTTCGGCAACATGTCGGCCTCGCTGAAGCACTTTCTCGACGGGACCACCGGCGAGTGGTTCGGCGGCGCGCTCGCCGGCAAGCCCGCGGCGGCGTTCTGCTCGACCGGGAGCCTGCACGGCGGCAACGAGGCGACGCTCTTGAGCATGATGATCCCGCTGCTGCATCACGGCATGCTGATCTGCGGGCTGCCCTACTCCCACCCCGGACTCATGAAGACCACGCGCGGCGGGACCCCCTACGGCGCGAGCCATGTGTCGGGCGAGGATGGCGACGCCCCACTCGACGACACCGAAGCGGCGCTGTGCGCGCTCCTCGGAAGCCGTGTCGCGACGGTCGCGAAGCGGCTCGCCACGGGGTGAGTGCCGCGCCCGCGAAAAAGCCGCGCAAGCCGCGCTTCGCCGATCCCGAGCGCGCCCGCATCGGCCGCGTGACGACGCTTGTCGGTCACCTCGGGCTCCTCGCGCTGATACTCAACTGGTTCACCTGGATCGCGCCGCCCGTCGTCCTCCCGCGCGCCTTCCCGATCATCGCGCTCGCGGTGCCGCTGCTCTTCCCGTTGCGCGGCATCCTGCACGGGCGGCGCTACACCCATCAGTGGACGAGCTTCCTGAGCATGGTGTACTTCGCGATCGGCATCGACGCCTGGCTCAACGCCGCGGCGGGCGCGGCCTGGCTCGGCGCGACGATGGTGCTGTTCTCCCTCGCCCTGTTCGTGGGCACCGTCCTGTACGCCCGCTACACCGCCTCGGGGGGGCCGTCGGACGCCGCCCGCGCGGAGGCCGACGCCGAGGCCCGCCTCGCCGCGGCCGACGCACGCCGGCCGGACGGCGCCGGAGGCTCAGGGGGGTAAGATCGGTGAATGGCCCGCCCAACCGAGTCCGAGAGCGTACCGGCACCGCCCGCGAAGCGGCACGCGTCCTCCGTGTCGAGCACTCAGCGTGTCTACCACGAACTGCGCGAGCGCCTCATCCGTGGCCTGATCGCGCCGGGTGAGCGACTCAAGATCGAGACGCTCAAGGAGTCGCTGCGGACAGGCGCGTCGCCGATACGCGAGGCGCTGAGCCTGTTGACGTCCGATCAACTGGTCGAACGCATCGACCAGCGGGGGTTTCGGGCGGCGCCGGCGAGCGAAGCGCACTTCCGGGAGATATTGAACCTGCGCTGCCGTCTGGAAAGCATGGCGCTGGCCACGAGTGTCGAATCCGGCGACACCGACTGGCAGGAGCGGCTGGTGCTGACCCATCACCGCCTGGCGCGTGTGGATCGCCCGGACACCGACACGTGGGAGCCACTGCACAAGGACTTCCACCTGTCGCTGCTGTCCGCCTGCGGCTCGCCCATCCTGATCCGGTTCTGCGAGCAGCTCTACGATCTCAACATTCGCTACCGGTTTCTGGCTGGTCGCGCGATCGGCTACGGCAAGCGCGACGTGGCGGTCGAGCACGCCGAGCTGCTGGACGCGGCGCTGTCACGCGATGCGGCGCTCGCCGCGAGGCGACTGATCGAGCACTACACGCGCACGGGCGACTTTCTCGGCGATCGGTTCGCCGCGTCCGCCTGACGCCGAGTCTCGAGCGGTCGCGTCGCCCGGGGTGGCTCAGCGTTCGCGCGCCAGGACGAGATCGCAGTCGACCCGCCGGTAGTCCTCTTGCACGCGGCCGGATCGCGCGTACCCCTCGATCGGAAAGCTCGCCGCTGCCTTTCGCGAGTCGCGCATGACGAGATCCCCGCGCACGCCGAACACCGTGTCCTGGTCGAGGTAGGGATCGTCGTCGGGAAAGCCTTGGCCGGATAGCCGTCGATGACGGTGGCCTCGATCGTCTCGGCGGCGGAAGCGGGCGCGACCAGGGACGCCGAGAGAACGGCGAACGGCGCGGCAGGCAGGGCGTGCGTCTTGCATCGACGGGAGCGGTTCATGGGCGTGTCTTCCTCACGCAGGGCAAATGGTGTCTCGTGGGATGGTGTCGCGTTCAGCTCGCTTGCCAGCGTTCCTCGATGACGGTACCCGCCTGGCGGAACAGCGTCGCGAGAGGACAGAAGCCCGCGACCTCGGCGGCGAGCTCGTCGAGTTCCGACTGGGTGGCCGCGCCGTCGGCGCGAACCGTCAGCACGATGCTCGTGAACGGCACCTCGACCGGCTCGGCGAGCGTCACGCCGCGTCGGTCGAAGTCGCAGGTGGCGGTGATGGCAAGATGACCGATATCGAGCTTGCGGCGGGCAGCGCACTTGTGAGCGATGACGTTGGTACAACCGATCAGGGCGACGAGCGCCGTGTTGGTCGGCGTCGGTCCCGCGTTCGTGCCACCGCGCGCGAGTGGTTCGTCGATCGTGACGTCGAGCCCCCCCGACGAGGATGTCCGACCGTGAATGCGACGGGCAGGTGCCTTCCGCCGAGAGCGTCACGCGGGTCTTGATCTTCGTGGCGACCATGGCATCGGGTTCCGGGTTGACGGCTCAGGCGAACGAGCAGACCTCGTCGAAGGGGAAACGCGGCAGCTTGCCGAACAGCGCCGTCTCCTCGGCGTACCCGATATTGCAGAGGAAGTTCGCGAGCGCAGGCTCGTACCCGCGAAGAATTCGGCGTCGACGACCTCGTTGGAGAAACCGGACATCGCGCCGACGTCTAGCCCGAGCGCACGCGCGGCAATCATCAGGTACGCGCCCTGCAGCGTGGCGTTCCGGAAGGCGGTCTCTTCGGCGTAGCCAAGCTTGTCGCGGAAGAAACCGCGACGATCCGCGTGCGGAAACAGGAAGGGCAGACGCTCCCGGAAGTCGAGATCGTGGGCGACTATGGCGCAGACCGGCGCGGCCTATATCTTCTCGATGTTCTTCGCCTCGAGAGATCTGGCCAGCCGCGCCTTGCCGATGCCGGAGGTGACGAACACGAAGCGGGCAGGGCAGCCGTTCATGCTCGTCGGTCCGTTCGCGGTGATGCCGTAGAGCGTCTCGAGCGTCTCGCGCGATACGGGTCGATCGCTCCACGCGTAGTGCGAGCGGGCATCGGACAGGATGACGTCGATCGCGTTGTCGTCGAGGTGGCTGCAGCGCTCCCTGAGCGAGCGAACCGCCGCCTGCGCCGCGATCCGGGCAGCGTCGCTCGAGGGGTCGTCCGGACGGCTTACGAGAGGCGTCTCCGACGCACCACCGCGCTCACGATGCCCCCTCCGCCACGATCGGGGTGCGGCACAGGCCGATGCTCTCGATCTCGGTCTCGAGCACTTCGCCCGGCATCAGCCAACGCGGGGGCGTGCGCGCGTGCCCTACCCCGGGGGGTGTGCCCATGGCGATCAGATCGCCCGGCTCGAGGGTCGCGAACTCCGAGATGGTCGCCAGCGTGCGGGCAACCGGCCAGAGCATCTCGGCGGTGTTCGCCGACTGCAGGAGTTCGTCGCCCACGCGGCATTCGATCTTCAGACCACTCGCGCCCTCGGGCAGCTCGTCCGGCGTGACCACGATCGGCCCGACCGGACCGGTCGCGTCGAAGTTCTTGCCAGGCGTCCACTGGTGGGTCTTGCGCTGATAGGCGCGAACCGATCCGTCGTTGAATACGGTGTAGCCGAACACGTGCTCGAGTGACGTGGCCTCGTCGAGATGACGGCCGCCCCGCCCGACGATCACCATGAGCTCGGCCTCGTAGTCGAGTTGCTCGCAACAGGCGGGACGAACCATCGGCGCGCCGGCCGCCATCAGCGAGTTCGGGCCCCGCATGAAGAGCGCCGGGTAGTCGGGAACGTCGTAGCCGCCCTCCTTGATATGATCGGTGTAGTTCAGTCCGAGGCAGATGATCTTGCCCGGTCTCGCGACCGGCAGCGCCGGCACGATGTCCTCGACCGGAATCGCCGGTGCACCCGCGACGAGGCCTTTGACGAACACGTTCACGTCAGGACGCTGGAGCAGCCCGGTCAGATCGTTGCCGATCTCGTCCGAGAGGCTCGAGAGGTCGATCGCCCCGCCTTCGCCCAGCACGAAGACGCGCGATGCGGCGCCCTGCCCGCTGACGGTACCGACGATGAAACGCATACCCGTGTAGATCCCGATTGACTTGCGACCCTTTTGACGACTATTTACTCTCCTGTCAAACAATATCGATTATCGGCACCGCATCGAAGGACTCGCCATGGTGGCCTGGACGGACTACGGGAAGGACGCGCAGGAGCGCGGCTCGCTGGCGCCGGAACTCTTCGCCGGCTCACCGAGCCGACAGGGTCTCCCGAGAACGTGAAGCGACTCCTCCCCGACAACCTGGCCTGCCAGACCCTCCAGGAGCAGCGGGACACGCTCGCGTTCGCCGGCCCCCTGTCCGACGACACCGGCCAGCAGATGCTCGGCACCGGACTGATCGTCTACCGAGCTGACTCCCTCGAAGCCGCGCGCGCGCGCCGACGCGGACCCGATGCACGCTGGCGGCGCGCGCGCCTATCGGATCCGGCGATGGCTGATCAACGAGGGTAGCCTGCAGCTCGACGTGCGGCTTTCTGCCCAGTCGGTGCGACTGTGAGCACCTCGTCCTGCCTGCGCGGCTCGTACGGCTCGCGTGCCTGCTCCCGGGTGCCGTGCTTGTAGAACCGTGTCTCGATGCGGTGCTGACCGGCAACCGGGGTGGGCCGCCGGTGTTCGCCGGACGTCGGCGACGGCTTGGCTCAGGTGCGCTTCGTATCGTCGACGATGTCCATGCTCGCGAGCCCGCTGTCGCCGAGCTCGACGGCGGCGAACGGCCCGCCGATGCGGTACTGACCCGGGTCTGACGGGTCGGTCGGTGACGCCGCCGCCAGCACCTGCGGCGCGAAGACTTCCGCGTTGTCCTTCGGGCGGTAGCCCAGGAAGCGCGCGCCGTGGTTGTCGAAGGGCGAGCGGTCGTTGTCGGAGACGCCGTACACGATGGCGAAGCCGGTCACCGGCGTGTCGACGGCGCGGCCGACGAGGTGGATCAGGTCGTCCGTGGACAGCCAGGTACCGAGCGCACGCGTGCCCTTCACCTGGGCACAGGAGGCGATCCTCAGGCACACCGCCTCGAGCCCGCGCTTCTCCCAGTACAGGCGTGCGAGGTCTTCGGCGAAGCACTTGGCGAGTCCGTAGAAGGTGTCCGGGCGATGCGGCACCTCGGTGCCGATCATGGCGTTCGTCGGGTGCATGCCGACCGCGTGGATCGAGCTCGCGTAGACGACGCGTTTCACCCCGTTGCGGTGCGCGGCTTCCCAGACGTTGTGGGCACCGACGATGTTCGGACCGAGCAGCGTCTCGAACGGAGCCTCGTCGCCGATCGCACCGAAGTGGACGACGGTGTCCGCGCCCTCGAGCAGGGACTCCATCGCGGCGAGGTCGGTCAGGTCGGCGCGAACATACGTCTCTCCGTCATGGCATCGCCCGATGCCGTCGACGATGTCGGAGGAGACCAGCGAGTCGGCCAGGGCGGCGAGCGGCTCGCGCAGATGCGAGCCGAGTCGGCCGGCCGCGCCGGTGAGAACGAGTCGCTTCATGGTGATCGATGGCTTCCACTGACAGGCGAGACTTCGATCCTACCGGAGCGATCGGGCGCGGATGCCATCGGTCGTCCGCCACGGCGAGCCGAATCGCCGCGGCTGACGTCCGCGCACGGCGGGCTCGCCCGCGAAGTAGCGGTCGGCCGTCTCGGCCACGCGCTCGGCGACTCGTGCCCCGAGTTCGCGTCCGCGCAGATCCCCGTCCTGGATGTGGATGCCGCCGTAGAGGCGCGACAGTCCCGCCTCGTCGGCCGCTGCACGCAGCGTCGGCCAGCGCAACTCGATGTCCGTCGCCGGCCCGTCCTCGACCAGCGAGGAACCGGCGAGCGCGACATGCCGGCCGAGGAGATCGGGCGCGCCGTCGCCGTCGATGTCGCGCGCGGTCACCGTCCGCCCGTCATACAAGGTGTCGCTGCCGAGGTAGCGGGTCAGGAGGTCGGCCGCCACCCGGCTGAACGTGCTGTGGCCGGACACGTACTCCGGAAACGGCGGTGTGACGAAGGTGAGCTGCTGGAAGGGGCTCCATGTAGCCGCCGGTATCGAGCGCGTTCCACGGTTCGGTCCGCCCCAGGCGTCGATGTCGCGCCCCATGAACAGGAAGCGGATCGCCGTCGCCGGGCGAATGAAGTCGTAGTGGCGCTTGGCTTCCCAGGTGGCGATGCCGGCGTCGAGCAAGCCCGCGTTCAGCACGAAGAACAGCTTGACCGTCTCGCCGAGGTCCAGTTCGTCACGCTCGATCAGCCCGTGCGCGATCTGGTTCCAGTGCCCGGGGGGCGACTCGGTGCGCGGACCGTCGGCCCAGAACTCGGCGACCGTCTTGTCGCGATCGTCCAGCTCCGCGCTGTAGTCGACCACCTCGGCGAACTGCCGGATCCAGGCCTCGCGGTTCGTGCTCCTGACGCCTCGCGCATCGGTGTAGGGCGCATCGGAGCCGTAGAACGGGGGCGGTGAGGGGCGGAACTCCGCACCGAAGGACAGGGCGAACGGCGTGACGCCTCCCCAGTGCGGGGTCAGGAAGCGCTGGTCGCCGAAGGAGTCGAGATTGAGTTCGTCGATGAGCGGGCGCAGGTCGTCGTCGGTGACGGACCCGGTCGGCACCCGCAACGGCTGCCAGTGATCGGGATCGAAGCCGGGCGCGAACTCGCCGAGCGCATCGATCGAGGTGGCGGCGTTGACGCCGACGTAGGGCGAGGGATAGACGAGCGTCGTCAGTTCCGCGTAGTCGTTCGCGGCGTTCGCGCCGTCGTCCCGTCGCTCGGCGAGCACTGCCTCGGCCGCCGCGCGTCCTCGACCGGCCGGGCTGTGTGCCGGTCCGTCGAGCGGGTGGTAGCCCAGCGAGATCAGGTGCGTGCGGAAGAAGTGGTGCTTCGCCTCGTAGGCCGGGAACTGAGCGACGAGCATGCGGTAGGCCGCCTGGCTGATCGCCTCCCGTTGCACCTCCGCGGTGTGCTCGGCTGCGGGCCGGCGTGCCTTGCGCGACAGGGCCCAGGGCGTCGCGACCGGCGAATGGATCGCCCAGGCGTCGTACATGGCGGCGCTGATCATGAACAGCTGGCGCGTCGTGACGGTCGGCCGAGCGCCGGTGGCGCGGACGCCGGCCAGCGCGAGCTCGTTCCACTGTTCGGCGAGTCCGAGACCCTCGAGCACCGGCGCCACGGCGACGGGACCCGTGACCGGGCCCCCGACAGGCTTGGCGACAGGCGGGGTCGGCACGGCGAAACGCGGCGCGGCGGTACCGATCACCGCGCTCGAGCAGCGCCAGCCGCCACTCCAGAGCGGGTCGCAGTCGCGGCGCGGCCGGTGACACGACCACGCGTAGGCGGCTCTGGTAGCCGCGAGATCACGACCGCCCGCGGTACAGACGAGCGCCGCGAAGGGCGGCGCGACCGGCGATCCGATCGGGTGATCGGGCACGGTCGCGACCCTCGGAGCATTCGCGCCGATGACCGCACTGGAGCAGAGCCAGCGCCCATAGGGCACGGGATCGCAGTCGCGGCGTGGCGCGTCGCACTGCCTCGCGTAGTTCGCCTTCGCCGCCCGGAGTCCACGCCCGTCGGCGGTGCAGGCAACGGGATCGCCGGTCGCGGCCGACCGGGCAGCGATGCCGGCGGCGCTCGCATCGACCATGCCGCCACCGGCGAGCACGAACGTGGCGACGACAGCGAGCGTGCGACCTGCAAGCCTGCGAGAGTTTTCCATGGTCAGTCGGGTCCTCTTGATCAGCGGCCACATTCTTGCCGCGGCGCCCGCGCGAGGCAAGGTACCTTTTCCGCGTTGTGACGTCGGCGCTAACTGACTTTGGTCGAGCCTCGGGTCGAGTCCTTGGTCGAGCCGTCTATCGAAACCGTCGGTGCGTCGTCTTCCGTGGGCCCGTTTCGCGCAGGCTCTTTTACCCTGGCCAGGCATCACTGTATGCTTTGCCAGCCATGAGGACCGAACCGGACAGCGCCGACCTGCCACCGATCGCCGAGCTGCATTGCCTCTCGAGCTTCAGCTTCCAGCGCGGCGCCTCGCAGCCGGCCGAACTCGTCGCGCAGGCGGCGGCGCTCGGCTACGCGGCGCTCGCGATCACCGACGAGTGCTCGGTCGCGGGCGTGGTCCGCGCGCACGTGGCGGTACGCGACCTCGCGAGCGCGTTCGAAGCCGCGAATGCAGACGCGGCTACCCGTGCGGCTGCCGGTGCGGCTGCCGATGCGGCTGCCGATGCGGCTGCCGATGCACGGATCGACGCGCCAGCCGGTGCGCCGCCGCACCTGATCGTCGGCACCGAGCTCGCGCTCGGCGACGGCTTCCGCCTCGTCGTGCTCGCGCGCGACGCGCTCGCCTGGCAACGGATCTGTGCCCTCATCACCGCCGCGCGGCGTGCAGCCCCGAAGGGCGAGTACGCGCTCGACGACGCGATGCTCGAGGCGGCACGGCTCGACGCCTGTTCGCTCATCCTCGTCCCGCCCTACCTGCCCCCGAAGCGCGACGGCGTGGACGGCGCGTCTCTCGAGAACCGCTTCCGGTGGACGCGCGCGTCGTGGCCCGATGTTCATCTCGCCCTCGAGCTGCACCATGGCCCTTACGACACCAAGCACCGTCAGTGGATCGCCGATGTCTCGCACCGACACAGCCTGCCGCTGGTCGCGGCGAACGACGTGCACCTGCACGCCCGCCACCGGCGCGCGCTGCAGGATGTGCTGACCTGCATCCGCCACGGCTGCACGCTCGAGGAGGCCGGACGCCGTCTGCTGCCGAACGGCGAGCGACACCTCCGCGATGCGGCAACGCTGCACGCGCTCTATCCGGCGGAAGCCCTCGCCAACGCCGCCGCCATCGCCGAACGCTGCACCTTCTCGCTCGACTCGCTCGACTACCGCTATCCCAGGGAGATCGTACCTGCAGGCTTGACCCCGAGCGAGCATCTCGCGCAGCTGACACTCGAGGGCGCGCGCTGGCGCTGGCCGGACGGCGTGCCCGACGACATCACCACGCAGATCGCGCGCGAGCTCGCGCTGGTCGCCGAGCTCGGCTACGAGCCGTGGTTCCTGACCGTACACGACATCGTCCGCTTCGCCCGCGAGCACGAGATCCTCTGCCAGGGGCGGGGCTCCGCCGCGAACTCCGCGATCTGTTACTGCCTCGGCGTCACCTCGGTCGACCCCTCCCGCACACGGCTTCTGTTCGAACGCTTCCTCTCGCGCGAACGGGCCGAACCGCCCGACATCGACGTCGACTTCGAGCACGAGCGGCGCGAGGAAGTCATCCAGTACATCTACGCGAAATACGGCCGGGCGCGCGCCGCGCTCGCCGCCACCGTCATCTCCTACCGCACGCGCAGCACCGTACGCGATCTGGGCAAGGCCCTGGGCTTCTCGGCGGAGACGGTCGCGGCGCTCGCCAAGTCGCTCTCGTGGTGGGACGGCAGCGCGGCGGTCCCCGAACGTCTGGCCGAACTCGGCCTCGACCCCGCGTCGCCGCTGGTGCATCGCTTTCTCTGGCTGCTGCCGCAGCTCGTCGGCTTCCCCCGCCACCTCTCCCAGCACGTCGGCGGCTTCGTGATCTCGGACGAGAACCTCGAGACGCTCGTGCCGGTGGAGAACGCCGCCATGGTCGATCGCACCATCGTGCAATGGGACAAGGACGACCTGGAGGCGCTGGGCCTGCTGAAGGTCGACGTTCTCGCCCTCGGCATGCTCACTGCGGTGCGGAAATGCTTCGACCTCGTCGAGCGCACGCGCGGCGTGCGGCACACGATGGCCTCGCTGCCCGAAGGGGACGTGCCCACCTACGACATGATCTGCCGTGCCGACACGATCGGCGTGTTCCAGATCGAGTCCCGGGCGCAGATGTCGATGCTGCCCCGGCTGCGTCCGCGCAGCTACTACGATCTCGTGATCGAGATCTCGCTGGTCCGCCCGGGACCGATCCAGGGCGGCATGGTCAGCCCCTACCTCCTTCGTCGTCAGGGCATCGAGGAGGTCGTCTACCCCGACGAGAAGCTGCGGCCCATTCTCGAACGCACGCTCGGCATCCCGGTGTTCCAGGAGCAGGTGATGGAGATCGTCATGGTGGCCGCAGGCTTCGACGGCGGCCAGGCCGATCACCTCCGGCGTGGCATGGCAGCCTGGAAGAAGAACGGAGAGATGGAGCGCTTCCGCAAGCCCGTCATCGAGGGCATGCTCGCCAACGGCTACGAGCCGGCGTTCGCCGAGCGCCTGTTCTCCCAGATCGAGGGGTTCGGCGAGTACGGCTTTCCCGAGTCGCATGCGGCAAGCTTCGCACTGCTCGTCTACGTGTCCTGCTGGCTCAAGTGCCACGAGCCCGCCGCCTTTCTCTGCGCGATGCTCAACAGTCAGCCGCTCGGCTTCTACTCACCCTCGGAACTCGTCCAGGACGCTCGGCGTCACCACATCGTCGTGTTGCCGGTGGACGTCAATCGGAGCTTGGCCGACCATCGTCTGGTCGCGCCACGCGGCAGCCGTCCACCCCTCGCGAATGGCGTGCAGCCCGCCATCCGGCTCGGCTTCCGACTCGTCGCCGGGTTCTCGACGGCCGGCATCGAGGCCCTGCTCGCCGCACGCGAGAGCGGTCCGTTCACGAGCGCGACCGATCTGGTCGCGAGGAGCGCCATCGATCATCGGGACCGGCGCGCCCTCGCCGACGCCGGCGCGCTCGCCTCGCTCGAGGGCAACCGTCACCGTGCGCAGTGGGCGCTGCTCGGCGTCGAGACGCTGCCGGCGCTGCTCGCCGGCACCTCCGCCGAGGAGCCGCCCCTGCAACTCGAGCTGCCGACCGAGGGCGAGGATGTCGTCGCCGACTACCGGAGCCTCGGGCTGACGCTCGGGCGACACCCGCTCGCGCTCCTGCGCACGCGACTCGGCGCGCACCGCGTGATCGACTCGGGCACCTGGAAGGGCGTGCCCGACGGGCGGCCTGCCCGGCTCGCCGGACTCGTGACGATGCGTCAGCGACCGGGCAGTGCCAAGGGCACGATGTTCGTCACCCTCGAGGACGAGGGCGGGCCGATCAACGTCATCCTCTGGCCCGCGGTCGTGGAGGCGTTCCGGCGCGAGGTGCTCGGTGCGCGACTGCTCGCGGTGTCCGGGCAGACCCAGCGCGGTTCCGGCGTGTCGCATCTGGTCGCCAGCCGGCTCGAGGACCTGTCATGGATGCTCGGCGACCTGGTCGCACCGGCCTCGCGCGACTTCCATTGAGTCGGGTGCCGAGACGAAAACCGGATCGGGATCCGAGTCGGACCGCGCCGGGGCCCGACCCGATCGGCGCAGAACCGAGTCCGACCCGACCGGCGGATCGACCGCGGCGCGGACCGACGTGCCGCCTGCGCGCTCCGGTCAGGCGAACAGACCGTGTATCCACACCTGCTCCGGATCGTGCCGGAGCCGGTACACCCAATAGTGCACGCCCTGAGCGTTCCACGCGATGAAGTAGTCGCGCCGTACGTCGCCCTCCTCCCACCAGCCGTTCTCGATGCGTTCCGCATCCGGACCGAGTTCGAGCGGTTCGGTCGCCACGCGCGGTTCGGCAAGCAGCCACAGCGGGCGAGCGGGCCAGTGGTCGGGCGGTGCGCGGGCGGCGAGCAGTGCCTGACTCCAGGCCCGCTCCGGGCGGTGATCGTCGCGGGCGAGCGGCGTCTGTACCGAGCGCTCCCCGAGCCGGGCGACGAGCCGGTCGACGACCGACTCGATCGACACGGCCCTTCCGTTCGAACCGTCGATCAGGGCGGGTGCGGCGCGGGCGAGTTCGGCCAGTGCCCTCGCCTCGAGCGCGACGCGCACCACCGGCGCGCCCAGTGCGGTGCGTTCGAGACGTTCGCGCACGACGCGCTGCAGGTGCGCGGACTCGCCGGTCGGTTCGAGGAAGCGCAGCGTGAGCGCCGTCGGGGCACGACGGTGGTGATAGAGCCTGAGCTCGAGCACGGTGACGCCGAGATCGCGGCTTCGCAGGAAGCCCTCGAGCGCGGCGAGCAGCCGTCGGCCGACGAAGGCGAGTGCGGCGACGTCGTGCGTCTCGAGCGGCAGGTCGGCAGCGGTCGAGAACGTGGGCGGGGGCAGGAATGCCGTCTGCGGGTCCGGCAGGCGCCCGTCGAGACGATAGAGGAGATCGGAGACGCGATGCCCGAAGCGCCGGGAGACGGACGCCGGCGGCAGGGCGGCGAGCTGCCCGACGGTGCGCATGCCCGAGCGACGCAGGCCGGCGAGGGCGCTGTCTCCCAGGGGCGACGCCTGCCACGCGAGGTGCTCGAGCGGAATGTCGGCGAGCGCCGCGGTGAGTGCCTTGCCGCTCCGGACCGGCGTCTCCCGTCCCGCTCGCCCCAGCAGCCGCGCCGCGGCCGGCGTCGGCGCCGTGCCGAGGCGCAGGGTCAGTCCCTGTTCCGCGGCGTCCGTCCGGATCGCCGCGAGCAAGGGGTCGAGTCCGCCGAACAGCGCGATGCTGCCGCCCACCTCGACCAGCAGCGTGTCGGGCGCATGCGGGGTGACGCGCGAGGACCAGCGCAAGGCCTGCAGGGCGAGTTGCTCGAGCTGCTCGGCCTGCGCCTGCTCGTCGAAGTCGGTGACGAGGAGATGCGGGGCGAGCGCGAGCGCGCTCTTGAGCGCCTGGCCCGGCCGGACGCCGAGTTCGGCGGCCACCGCGTCGTGCAACAGGACGAAGCGACGCGCACCGTCCCGCACGGCGACGGCCCGCGGGCGGACGACGTCCGCGTCGGCCTCACCGCCGCCGTCGCCGCGCCCGACATCGCCCTGCCACTCGAGCGGTAGCGAGGGGTAGTGAAGCGCGCTCCAGAGGGCGCCTCGTGCGCGCACGCGTTCAGCGCCCCACGACGGTGAAGCGACGTGGACGCTCGGGCCGCGCGCACGGCGGACGCGCGACCGCGACCGCGGGCTCGGGGCGCGCGGTGGCGGCCGGGTTCTGGGCGAGCGGCCACTCGGCGCCCTGCGCGTCGTCGAAGGTCGCCGGATCGAGCAGCACCGTGGCCGGACGACCGCCACGCAGCTTCAGGATGTCGAGCTCGAGCTTGCCGCCCTTCATCGACAAGGCAAGCCTGGCACTGACCGGTGAATGCTCCTCGCGTGCCTCGCTCGAGCGGTAGACGAACGCGAGCGCGTCGCCGGTCGCCGCAGCGAGCTGCAGCCGTCGCTGACGGGTCGG
>Ga0209187_1002027_pt1 | contig 20671 bp, 19 predicted proteins | sample BantaG_FD_187430 | JGI IMG/M metagenome (GOLD analysis project Ga0209187, IMG submission 187430) | Marine algal microbial communities from Bantry Bay, Ireland - BantryBay_4 metaG (SPAdes) (version 2) | ecosystem: Host-associated > Algae > Red algae > Unclassified | place: Bantry Bay, Ireland...
GAGTGCAAGTGCGAGTGCGAGTGCAAGTTCAAGTGCGAGTGCGAGTGCAAGTGCAAGTGCAAGTGCAAGTGCAAGTTCAAGTTCAAGTTCAAGTTCAAGTTCAAGTTCAAGTTCAAGTGCGAGTGCAAGTGCGAGTGCAAATCTTGCCTGGCTGCCAGACAGGCTCAAATGCCCGCTATCGCAGGTAACACTAACTATTAGATCTTCATGAAGGGTATTACTACTTTTTCTATACTGCTATTTTTCTTGTTAGGCGTTTTTACAAAAGTAGAAACTGTCCGGGATCCGGTAACTTCTGAAGTTGATTTGGGAAAGCAGTTATTTTTTGACAACATCCTTTCGCTGGACAGCACTATTTCTTGTGCGAGTTGCCATCAACCACAGTTTGCCTTTGCCGATACCCTTGCCTTCTCAAAAGGAGTAGGGGATAGCCTCGGAATTCGAAATACACCTTCGGTCATGAACATGGCTTTTCGGCCTCACTTTTTCTATGATGGCCGGGCAGCTACTTTGGAGGAGCAGGCTATTGGTCCTATAGAGAATCCATTGGAAATGCATCTGGATTTTAAATGGGCGGTACAGCGTATTCAGGAGCATGAGTTTTATTTATCAGCCTTTGACAGTATTTATTCAAGTCCACCTGACTCTGCTTTAATTTTGCAAGCTTTGGCAGAATTTATTCGAAGCTTAGAGAGCGATGGTTCTGCGCCACATGATCTTTGGTTGAATGAAATTGATAGTACGGCTATGTCTGCTTCTCAGATTAGAGGACGGACCTTGTTTCGGGAAAAGGCAAAATGCTTTGATTGTCATTTTAGTCCTGACTTCACCGGTGATGAATTTCGAAATACGGGCTTGTTTGATGGCAGTCCTGAGTTAAATGATTCCGGGCGTTTTCAAATTACCAAGGACAGTACTGATCTTGGTAAGTTCAAGGTGCCTGGTTTGAGAAACGTGGCGCTGACGCCGCCCTACATGCACAACGGCCAATTCAAAACATTGGAAGCAGTGGTGGAATTCTATGATGATCCATATCAGGTGGTTGCCCACCCCATCAATATGGATTCCTTGATGTTGGAACCCTTGGGGTTGTCTATAGTTGAGAAGCAAGACCTTGTCAACTTTTTGCATTCACTTACGGATACTAGTTTTTCTTTTGAGGAATAGAACTAGAAGTAAATCCTGTCAAAAGTCGCGATCACCCGGATTATGTGGGATAGAAGGCACGTTTACATTTTGCGGTTCTATATTCAAAAACAGGGTATTCCTGTAAAACGAAATTTAGTTGTTGTATGCTCAATTAAAAACGCACCGTGGTGATCTAATCCGGAACACTCTCTCCCAAAACAGAAATACATTTCCCATACTTCTCCAGCTTCTGCCTATCAATCTCAATTCCCAGGCCGTCACCAACCAGTTGGGGAGCAATACCATTTTTACCAAAAGTAACCGGCTCCACACTAATATCTCCTTTCGTAAAAAATTGAGAAAAAGATCCTTCCAAATGCACCAGTTGATGCGACTGTGCAAACATGCGACCGGCCGCACTAAGTATGGCCGAATCTCCAACACCGCAGCCCATCTGACAAGCGATACCTTTTGATTTGGCGTAGTGGTATAGTTGAGAAGTATGGAGCAAGCCCCCTGATTTTGACACCTTTAAATTGAACATCAATTTATCCGCTCTGATTTTTCCTGCATAAGTAGCAGCTTGTCCTAAACAGAAAACCGACTCGTCAAGGAGTATCGGTGTACCAATGTTTTTACTAAGTTCTCCTAACTTAGAAGCATGGGTTTCCAGCAGTGGCTCTTCGATGGAACTAAGATTATACTTTTCAAAGCATTTAATCTTTTTAATGGCTTCATGTAATTTCCATGCCCTGTTTGCATCAATCCGAATGTCGACAGCATCGCCTAGTCTTTTGCGAATATATGCCAATCGTTCTTTGTCGTTTTTGTGCCCCGTCTTTACTTTTATATCTTGAATTTTCATAGAAGCTATATGGTCTAGATTTTTTTCAAGCATTTCATCTTTCCAAAAAGGAATGATGGCCGTATAAGGTGGTGGAGCGGTTAATTTATCGCTTAAAAAATGATCAATAGAACAGTTTTTATACTGACCCAACAAGTCGAGTAAAGCAATTTCCAGTGCCGCTACCAATTCCGGAATCTGATGTATTTCGTAAATAATCGTACACCAATTTTTAATTTCCTTCAGATTATTGATTTCTGTTACCGGATTTTCCTGGTAAGCGGAGGTAAAAATCGCTATGTTTTCATGGATGGAATCACCATTAACATAGCAGCGAAGCGTGCCTTCGCCATAGCCAGTTTTACCATCTTCTGTGTGAATAGATAAGACAATGGACTCAGATTGTTTGTTTCTTTTGTGGTTGTAGTTGATAGGTATGGTAAACGGTATTTGAACCGAGTACACCCTGATTTGAGAGATTTTCATTTGGGGGCAAGGGGTTTTGTGAAAGCATTTGGGTACTTTCAGATTTTCATTTGGTACCACAATTTAATTAAAATTTTAGTAAATCACTTAATGTGTAGACCAAGTATATCGCCTTCTGCTTTATTTTCAATACTTGTTATTTTAGGGGAGGATGAAGTATAGCTGTTGTAAGTGTTTGAAAATCTGAAGCTTATGAGAGTAATCGGAGGCTGGCTGTTGTTGTTATTTCCTGCTTTTTTTAAATAAATTAAAACAACTTCTGGAAGTTTTTAAACCGTTTGAATGGCTTCCTGTTGTTAAGCCTGATGCTCATCTGACTGTTCTAAATTTGCAAAATTCTGGAAAAACCCTTCCTAGCTCCTTACACGACAAGAAAATTTAAGGCACGACAACTTCACTAATCAAAAAACATATTATGAACGTCTTAGCACCATTGTCGACTATCATGACCCAAAACTTGAAGGCGTAGAGTTCATAGAGCTCTGGATCTTTGTGGGTAGCTCTTAACCAAAGACCAACTCCTTTAACTCATCCATCTTTAGCATTGCCGCTTCATAGCCATATTGATGCATTTTTTTATAAGCACCAAAGTTAAATATACTAAAGTCCTTCACCTCTGTCGGTTCAATCACAACATCGCAAAGCGGAAAATTCATAAGTGAATTATGAGCTACATGCATATCAAATGAACGCATTCCAATCGAGTACAGACTCTTTAGATTTTTTTTCTTCAAAGGCATAATTGGAATTAGATTGATGCCAATTATAATGTCGCAATGCGGCCGCAGACATTCCACTGGCATGTTGTCAAAAATACCGCCGTCAATATGAATTTGGCCATTAATTTCCACCGGCTTAAAAATTAATGGAATGGCACAGGAAGCCATTACTACCTCAAATAACTTTCCCTTATAAAACGTCTCCTTTTGTCCACTCATCAAATTAGAGGTGACTACAAAAAGCGGAATCTTAAGTTCTTCAAAACTATCCGCGTTAATATATTTCTCCAGCAACTTCCCAAGATAGTCCAGGCTGACTAATCCTTTAGTCGGCAGTTTAGCTTGAAAAAGTTTTAAGAGCTTTCCCTCTCCGGCAAATTGCATCATTTCATCTACCGACAAACCTGCCGCATACAAGGATCCAACGATGGCTCCAGCACTGGTTCCCGCCACATAGTCCGCCTTGATATCATGCTCATTTAGCGCCTGCACAACGCCAATATGTGCCGCTCCTCTTGTACCTCCTCCCGAAAACGAGATCCCTATTTTAGGTTGTTTTGCCATGTTGTATAAGTCCGCATCTTTTATGAATCAATTTGTTTTGCCCAATATAATATTACTTTGGCAATTAAGCAGGTAGTCCATTTAAACAACTTCATTAATTAATAAGGGAACGAATGGACAATCATCTCTTAATTTTGCCTAGCGTTAATCAATGCGTTAAGTTAGGTGGCTTTTAATTTTATTTGCATTTTAATTTTGATTAAACCCTAAAAAGTTACTTATTTTTGCCATCACTCCTCAAATCACCTGAATATAACACCTGATTAAGACAAGCATTAAATGCCCGATAAAAAAGCACTGTACAGCAATAGATGCTGGGTGAACGGAAAACTCCAACCTGCAACCATCTATATTGAAAAAGATAAAATTTCAAAAGTAATTTTGGGCAAACCCGCTCAACCTGTCACCGATCTTGTTGACTACGGTCAACTGGTTATCATGCCTGGAGTTATAGACGCACATGTACACATCAACGATCCAGGACGAACGGAATGGGAGGGTTTCGAAACAGCCACCAAAGCTGCCGCCGCCGGAGGTATTACCACGCTGATTGATATGCCTCTTAATTCTAGTCCTGTTACCGTCAATGTAGCTGCTTTCCAGCAAAAAATAAAACAAGGATTGCTAAGCAAATTCTATGTCAATTGTGGCTTGTATGGAGGTTTAGTGCCGGATAATTTAGAGGATTTAGAAGACCTGATAAAAAGTGGTGTACTGGGTATTAAATGTTTTTTGACGCATTCCGGAATAGACGAATTCCCAAACGTAGGTAAAAAAGAACTGGAGCTGGCAATGCCAGTGATTGCCAAATACAAAATTCCAATGTTAGTACATTGTGAATGGACAGATAAACCAGCTGAAAAACCGGACTTTCCTGACACCGGGAGCTACCCGCAGTATTTGGCTAGTCGTCCAAAGCGATGGGAGAATGAAGCGGTAGCGTTAATGGTCGGATTATGTGAGAAACATCAATGCCGAACGCACATCGTTCACGTCGCTTCAGCAGAAGCTTTGCCAATCATATCAGGTGGTAAAAAGAAAGGACTTCCTTTGACTGCTGAGACTTGTCCGCACTATATTTATTTTCATGCAGAAGGGATTCCCGATAACCATACGCTTTATAAATGTGCGCCACCCATTCGCGAAAAAGCAAACAACCAGCAACTGAAAGAAGCTTTCAAAACTGGAATCCTGGATTTCATAGCTTCTGATCATTCACCGGCGCCACCAGATTTGAAAGAACTGGATTCGGGCAACCTGATGAAGGCCTGGGGCGGAATTTCTAGTTTGCAATATCTGCTATCTGCGGCCTGGACGAGTTTGAAGGATGATTTAACACTGGAAACCTTTATTCCTTTAGTCACGGAAAAGCCGGCACAGTTTCTAAACATCCAAAATCAGAAGGGATTTTTGAAAAAAGACATGGATGCAGACCTTACAATTTGGTCGCCCGAAGAATCTTTTGTAATTAGCAAATCTCAAAATTTACATAAACACAAGATAAGTCCATATACGGGGGAGACCCTTAGCGGAAAAGTGGCGGTTACTTATGTCAATGGAAGGGAAGTTTTTAATGGAAAAATACTTGACCAGCTGGTCGGGAAGTGGCTTCTGAAGGAGTATTAGTCAATGGTCAACAGGGGCTGGCTGCTAATTGAGTTGGCGCTGGAAAAAAGATTTTAATGCAAAACCGTAAAAGGTAAACGTTTTCCATGCTCCTCCGCTAAAGCTTCGGCGGCACGCGGACTAATGTAGAACACGCGATAATTCGGCCACTTTTACATTTTGCGGTTTAAAAAAGTTGCTTACAGCATTAAAGCCTATATTTGTAGCAACTGAATTAAGGGGCAACCTGAATAGTCAATAGTCAAAAAAAACAATGAGTATTCTGATTTTTATACTATGTCTTATTATTGGAGCTTTGGTCATTTACGTTGCTGCGATATTGCCGAAATCAGTTAATCGGGCTGAGAAGCAATTGATGAATGAGGAGGTGGTTTTGCCAAAAGGAGAAGAAAAGAAAGTTGGAGAAATGACCAACAATCTTGTAGGATACAATTACTTGATTATTAGCTTAGCGGCGGCGGTTATATTTGTAGGTGGATTTTATGCCGTAGAAGGGACGCCATACGAAGGCCATTTTAGAGAGTGGCTCAACCTGATCGTTCGATTGACCCATGTCATCTTTGGAATTGCCTGGATTGGCGCATCCTTTTATTTTGTTTTTTTAGAAAACTCCCTTAATAGAACAAAAGGACTTAGAGACGAATTGGCAGGTAATCTTTGGGCAGTGCATGGAGGCGGTTTTTACTATATAGAAAAATACAGACTCGCTCCTCAAGTCATTCCTAAAGATCTGCACTGGTTCAAATACGAAGCTTACTTTACCTGGCTTTCCGGTATGAGTTTGTTATTTGTGGTTTACTACTTCAACGCCAAAGGATTTTTAATTGATCCGAATGTAATGGAACTTAGTCCCTTCGCGGCGGTGTCAATTGGTGTGAGTTCCTTCATAATAGGCTGGATCATCTATGCCGGATTGAGTTCTTCTATTTTGGCTAAAAATGTTCCTTTATTTGCGTTGGTAGGATTGATCATTCTGGCCTGCTTTGCCTATGGTTATTGCCAGGTATTTAGTGCAAGAGCTGCCTTCATTCACTTCGGTGCTTTGCTCGGAACCCTGATGGCAGGAAACGTTTACTTTGTTATTATACCTGCCCAAAAAGAAATGGTTCGCTGTGCGAAAGAAGGTTTGGATTTGGATCCTTCTCTCGGAAAGAATGCAGGTTGGAGATCATTCCATAATAATTATTTCACATTACCGGTACTGTTTGTTATGATTAGCAACCACTTCCCAAGTACATTCGGTGCAGAATACAACTGGGCAGTACTCATCGCTATTTCCGTAGGAACGGCTGGCATTAAGCACTACTTAAATGTGATAGAGAAAAAGGAAAGCTCCACCTGGGTTTTACCCATCTCCGTTTTTATTTTACTGATGACCGCCTTTGTCACAGCCCCAAAAGTTTCAAACGGTACATGCGACACGGTCACCTTTACACAGATTTATCCGATCATTCAACAACGATGTGTCACCTGCCACTCCGCTCAACCTACAGACGATGTCTGGACCTCAGCACCAAACGGAGTGATGTACGACACCCCTCAACAAATTGCAGACAAAGCATCCTTAATCATGCAACGAGTGGTCATCACCAAAAATATGCCCCAAAACAACAAAACAAATATAACCCCCGAAGAACGAGACCTCATCCGCTGCTGGATTAACCAGGGTGCTAAAACGGACTAAGGGACCGGGAAGCACCATCGCGAAGCAAGGTGACTCCTGCCCGCGTGCCGCCGAAGGGGATAAACCAATGGAATAGGGCATCCGCCCCTATGACCACGATAAAATCCCTAAAAAGGATCCCGATCAAAACTTGGCATCGCCTCAAGAAAAAACAAAAAAATGACCATAAAAGACATAAACAAAAAATCACCAACAGAAGCAGCACAAATCCTCTTCCAATGCTGCGGCTCCCAAAAGTGGGCAAAAAAAATGCTACAACATTTCCCTTTCCAATCAGAAGAAGCGCTCGTAAAACAAGCAACTAACATATGGTACGAGCTATGCAACGAAAAAGATTGGCGGGAGTCCTTCACTCAACACCCCAAAATCGGGGACGTAAAAAGCCTGACAGAAAAATTTGCAAACTCCAGTCACCTTGCCGGAAAAGAGCAGGAAGGAGTTGCTTCCGCAAATCCCGAAACCATTCAGCAATTAGCACAAGCCAACGCCGATTACGAAGCAAAAAACGGCTTCATCTTCATCGTTTGCGCAACAGGAAAATCAGCAGACGAAATGCTGCGTCTTTTGCAGGACCGATTAGAAAACACCACCGATGAAGAAGTCCGCATCGCCATGGGAGAGCAAGCCAAAATTACCATCATCCGCCTCAAAAAATTAATGCCTCAGGCCAACTGGTCTGCTTTTGGCGGAAGCCAGCTGACTACTCACGTGCTTGATACCTCTTTGGGAAAACCAGGAAAAGACCTAAGCATAAAAATGCAGGAGTTTAAAAATAACCAATGGCAAACTGTCTGTCAGGGTGTCACCAATTCCGATGGGAGAGTAGCTGACCTGTTAGCCCCCGGCCGCCGCCTCGAACACAAGCATTACAAAATGGTTTTCAACACCAGTGGCTACTTTCAACAAAACGATATGAAAGGCTTTTATCCGGAAGTAGAAATTCAATTTACCGTTATGGATGATAAACATTATCACGTACCTTTGTTAATAAACCCATTTGGGTATTCTACTTATCGGGGCAGCTAGCTTACGCCAAGGCTTCAATGTAGAACTCGGCTACGCTCAGCTGACGCTGCTCAAATTAAGCAACTTTAGAGAAATATATTAAGTTTCCCTGAAAGGGATATATCAGTAAAATAGGGCATCGCCCTATGATAAAAAAAATAAAAAATGAAACTATCCATACCTTCTACAAAGAAAGAACAACTGTTCAACGAACTAAAAAAAGCAAACACTGCTTTCCAAAAAATCTACCCAGGCGATCGCTCAGACCGTCAACCCGTACACACCGTCTACGGAGGAGCCAATCTTTTTAGCCACAAGCTGGCTGAAAAATTCGGTAACAAAGCGCTCCAAACTTTTAATGAATACGCACCTAATCCAGAAATATTCAGAGAAGTATTTGGACTCGATCCAGAAAACTATGAAACCGTTTACCAGAAGGTAAAAAGTAAATTGGAAACAGAAGCACTCGAAGATTTTAGAATCGATTTTGAAGACGGATTCGGTAACCGATCCAACGAGGAGGAAGATGCAACTGCTGTACATGCTGCTACAGAGGTTGCAAAGGGAATGGAACTGAATACACTACCACCTTTTATAGGTATTCGGATCAAGCCATTTACCGAAGAAATGAAAGAACGTGGCTTGCGAACTTTGGATATCTTTCTGACCACTTTAGTAACAAAGTCTGGAGGTAAGCTGCCAAACAATTTCGTGGTGATGTTACCAAAAGTAACCATTGCGGCACAAGTTACTGCCCTGGTCAAATTCTTTGAAATACTGGAAGAAAACCTGGGACTAGCTGCCAATTCCCTGAAAATGGAAATGATGGTGGAAACCACTCAATCCGTTATGGATAAGGACGGCACCAATCCACTACGTCGTTTCTTAGACGCCAGTAAAGGGCGTTGTATCGCCATGCATTTCGGAACTTACGATTACACGGCGTCCTGTAGCATTACTGCAAAATATCAGGAGATGAATCACCCCGTTTGTGATTTCGCACATCACATGACGAAGGTGGCTTTGGCGCACACCGGTATCTGGCTTTCAGATGGCGCCACCAACACAATGCCCATCGGACCGCATCGTGGAGATAGTCTGACCTATGAGCAAATGGCGGAAAATAGAGTAGTGGTACATCGCGCCTGGAAGAAAGGATATGATCACATTCGTCACTCACTTTTTCATGGTTTTTATCAGGGGTGGGATCTGAACCCTGCGCAAGTGCCCATGCGCTATGCAGCCGTTTTTGCTTTCTTTCTGGAGAGTTATGATGGAGCTGTTGACCGACTTAAAACTTTTGTAGAAAAAGCGGCCAGGGCGACACTGATTGGGGATGTATTCGATGATGCGGCGACAGGCCAGGGATTGTTAAATTACTTTCTGAGTGCGCTGAATAGTGGCGCTATTTCCGAAGAAGAAGTTTTGAAAACTGGTTTGACTTTGGATGAAATTCGAAGTCGCTCGTTTAAGTATATTTTGGAGAATCGGGCCCGAACCTCTTAAGGCAAAACTAAGTCCGCCCGCCTTCCTGTCTTAAGCTTAAATTTAGTTTTCAAGCTTAAAAAAAGCCTTTCATCCGGGGGGCTTTTTTTTATGAAATTGATTAACTCTTTAGTGTTAACCCGCTCACTCCGTCCAAAACTTCAACTCAGTAAGTTCAATAAAATACTCCTCCATCAGTTCCACCCGCATCAGCCTAAGCTCCGCATAATTCTCGAGCGCCATCATATATTCCATGTAAGTTCCTTCGCCTTCAATATAGGCTCCCTGCATCAGTTTTTGTTGTGCTTCCACCGCGGGTATAAGTTCCTGATCCAGCGTATTTATTTTTTCTTTGACATGCGTGATGTGGTTTTTAAGACCTGCAGTTCTAAGGTCTAATTCTTTTACCATTGCGAGTATGGCAGCATCTTGTTTTTTTATTTCAATTTTCGCAGCATCAATTTTTTTGTTTTGTGACTTTTTGAAAAGAGGGATGTTGACACCTGCCTGGTAACCGAAGTAAAGCAAATCGCCATTGACGGATTGCAATCTTAATCCAGCATTTATTTGCGGAAGCATATTCGCTTTTTGAACATTGACATTTTCAATGGCGATTGCCTTTTCTGCATTCAGGATTTCGAAAAAGGCAGAATTGGAGGTTGCATTTTGTGCAACAGTTGGGATGGTCAATGACTCAGGATTGATCACGTCATAGCCAGCATGTCCACCAACCCAAAGGTTGAATATCTCGCGGGCCTTGTGCACTTCATGTTGCTGATGACTCAATTCCATTTGTGCTTTTGCCACCATAATGTTGGCAGACGAAACTGGTACCATGCCTGTTTCTCCACTTTCCATATTCGCTTTGGTTCTAGCCAAAAAATCATCATAAATGACCTGACTTTCCTTTAGGACAGCATATTTGCTTTTTGCAAAAAACAGCTGGTAGTACGTTTGCTCCACATTTTTGATGAGCCCTTTTTTTGTTAACCTCACTTGTTGTTTTGCTTGACTTGCCTGTGCCTGATAGTAGTTGTTATAGGCTTTGGACACTTTGGGTAGATTGAAATTTTGCTGGGCGTTTATACTTTGAATGCCCGATGTTTCTCCAAACTTAAATTCATCAGCTGCCAGAAATAATTGTGTAAAAGGCATGGCTGCTCCGGAACCTTCTAATTTTTCTTTGTGTTGAACCCCTAGCTGATCTCTAGTGATGGATGGATCATTTTTCAGAGCGATTTCTATTGCTTCCTCCAGGGTGATGAGGGGAGCTTGTGCTATGTTAGAGGAGCACAAAAAGACTAGGAGTGCGCTTAGTGTTAAAAATGATTTGAGCATAGTGGTGGTTGGATTAGTTGTAACTTTGTTCAAAAGGTTTTAAGTCAATTCGTATCTGTTCGCAATAACCGAAGGCCGAAAGCTTGTCCCGAAACCCCGAGGTTTCGGGACAAGCTTTCGGTCTTCCGTCTTCGACCTATTCAGCAAACGGCTGAATGATTACACCAATTCTCCAATTAAAGTTTCCGCCACTTCTCTTCCAGCCCTCATGGCTGCGTTGATAGAACCATTGGACTGATAGTCGCCACAACCCAATAATCCCTTTCTAATTTTATATTGTTCCGGGGCGATTTGATGCTGTACCTTTTTTTGACTGGGAAGGGCATAGTCTACTTTTCTGATATGCAGTAATTTCCAGGCCTGGGTGGCATTCCCAAAGGAAGCTTCCAATTCTTTCTTAACGGATTTTTCTAATTCGGCAGAAGACATAGAAGTGGTACCTACCACAGAAATTGAGAGTAGAAATTTATCGCCAGATCCATATCCCTTAGCCACCTGATTGATCGTACAAATGTTATTAGACAATCGCTGAGGATTTGTATTTAAGGCGATTAAAGGTTTATCTATTGGATTGCTGTCAGCTATAAAATGCAGATGCGTGGTGCTTTGGTGTGTGGTTTTTACATTAGCGGATGCTTTGACCAGACTAGTTGCTTCAGTAGCTATGATTATATTTGTTGCAGCGTAACTAGAGCCATCTGTTAAATAAACAGTTTGTCCATCTATTTTTTCAACTCGTGTATCTGTTTTGATGGCATCTTTTGGTAGTGAGGCAGCTAGTTGTTTTGGAATTTCTTCCATACCTAAGTTAGGAACTGCTGTTTCACCTTCTCCAAACATTTTGAAAACGAAGTCAAACATACGTCGACTGGTGGCCAACTCTTTTTCTAAAAAAATCCCGGAGAAAAATGGCGTAAAAAAGCGATCAATCATTTTAGAACTAAATCCATATTCCTTTGCTAAAGCTGCTTTGGTCGCTATTTCTTCTTGTTGGAAAATTTCGGAGATAGATAAGTTTGACAAACGGTTTTTAAGTTTTAAAATTCGAAGTTTATCGCCCAGGTTACCAGCGTTGGAAAACACGGTAGGGAAGAGGCTGGAGAAGTCGCGTAATGGATCGCCTATGCGATCTTTGGCGCCATCGGTATGCAACAATAACGCACCGGGTAGAAAATTTTGTAAGTCTAATTTTTTATAATCCAACCATCGTTTTGCTTCAGGATACGCCGTCAATAAAACCTGAAAACCGTGGTCCAATCGGTATCCGTCAAGGACATCTGTCTTTACTCGTCCGCCTATTCGATCAGAAGCTTCCAGTAGTATAAAGTCAATGTTGTTAGAGTGAAGTTGTCGAGCGGCTGTCAAGCCTGAAAGTCCTCCTCCGATGATGATGACACTAGTGTTCATATATTTTGATTTATTTTTTTAGTGGCTCTGTTGGTGAATTCAAATTGCCTGTTAGCTATTGGATGTTTTTTTACGAGCGCTTTACTGCTACTACGCCAGATCCTACGCCAAGGCTTCGGCTCCTGAGAAAGGCTTCGGCAGCACAAGGCCGTAAAAGGATATTTCGACTTCGCTGCTCCTCCGCTAAAGCTTCGGCGGCACGCGGGCAACACAAGTGTTAGTTCTCTTCTACTGATGAGCGAGATTATACCCACTTTATACACAGAAGATAAATAGAATGCTAAATTTTCTATTCTCACAAGGTCACCAACATCCTTCGCCAGCCTCCGGCTGGTCCAAGTAAACATCCAACAACTTAAATTCTTAAAGTCATTCAATTCAGGCATTCTACTTCTATAGCTGCTCCAAAAAAACACCAGCCTTTGCATGCAAGGCCTCTTGCTTCTCCTCTGACATTTTATCAAAAGTTCCAATCAGCATTCCCAATCGCGGATTTTTCAAAAAGAAATCCCGATTGACATCCATAAATCGCCAAAAAAGGGCGTCCCAGGTTTCCTGCCAATCACCTTTTGGATAATCGCTCATCTTCATTAAGTAATTGCTGCCGCTAATATAAGGTTTACTGGACATTAATCCACCATCTGCAAATTGACTCATGCCATAAACATTTGGCACCATTACCCAATCATAAGCATCTACGAATAGCTCCATAAACCAACGATATACTTCATCCGGATCAAATTCGCAAAGCAACATAAAATTGCCCAGCACCATTAGGCGCTCAATATGATGACAATAGCCGGTCTCAAGTACTTTCTTTATGGTGTTATCAACAGGAACAATGCCGGTGGAACCATTGTAAAAAGACGCTGGAATTTTTCGTTCAAATCCCCAGAAGTTTTTAGTGCGTTCCTCGGTTCCTTTTACTTCGTAGATTCCCCGAATGAATTCTCGCCAGCCAATAATCTGGCGGATGAAACCTTCAACGGAGTTGATAGGAACTTTATTTTCTTCTGCAAATTTAAGGGTTTGTTCAATAATTAAAGCGGGCGAGATTAATCCAACATTCAACATGGGGGTAAGGACACTATGATTGAGAATGTAATGTTTGGCGACAATCGCGTCTTCATAGGTTCCAAATTCATGGAATCTGTTTTCTAAGAATTGTTGAAACCAAACAGCGGTAGATTTGAAGTCAGTCGGGTAAAGTGGAAAGTCATTTAAGGTGCCTGGATTATCGGAATAATGTTGAGCAACATATTCTTTAGCTTCTTTATAGAAATCATTTTCAACCGGATATTCAATAGGAGGAGGTGTTTTTTTACGAGGATATTTTTTGCGATTTTCAGCATCAAAACTCCACTTTCCGCCAGTTGGCTCCCGATCATTATCCAGCAGAATGTTTTTTTCTTTACGTTGCTGTTTGTAAAAAGACGTTTGATAAAATTTCTTTTTGGTGGGTTTGAAAAAATCTTGATGCGCTTCCGGGGTATTGAGGAAAAGAGGGGAGGAATATTGATTACATGCTAATTTTACCTTAGCAGCGGTAGATTGAATCCTCTTTTCCAGCCAATTATCAGTAGGATCTATGTAGTGAATGGAAGAAATATTGTTAGAAGAGAGGTCTTTTATAAGTGCCCTTATGTCGGAACGAGGATCTGAGCTGTCTATGTAATGCACCTCTGACGATTTTTTAAGTAAATAACTTTCATAAAACTTCATGCTTGCCCGATGAAAAGCAATTTTTTGCTGGTGAAAAGCATATTGTTTGAAAAACAAAAATTCCTCCACCAGATAAACAGGATGCTTGTTTTTCAGGAGAGGATTCTTTTCAAATAGTTGATGTGGAAAAATTAGGTTAACGGATTTCATTTTTTTTGATTGTGGTTTCTACGGCATCGTTCACTGCAATATTTTACCTGTTCCCATACCTTCTCCCACTTTTTTCGCCAGGTGAAAGGTCGTTCGCAAATACAACATATTTTCTCAGGTAAATGCTGCTTTTTAGTTTTGCTTCTTTTCTTTGATTTCATTTTTTCGCATAGGCATCTGGTCAATAATTCCAAAAAGTTCATGGAGTTCGATTGGATCTGATTGTCGTAGCTTTTCTCCTCCATCCAAGCCAACCAAGATAAGTGTAAACGTGGATGCTTCCACCTTGAACGCTTTTCGAATTTTATCGGAGAAGGTTTTATCTTCGGAGATATGGTTGTCGATCGTAGTCGCAGCATCAGGCTGAATGATATAAATGACCAATCGCCGTTCTTCTAAGGCGACCTTGTCTCTGTCAAGCATTGCCAATTGTTTTTTAAGATTTGAATCTTGGTCATTTGGAGAAAAGACCAGGAGCAATCGATCTTGCCAGATATGTTGGTCTAAAGACTGAGCAGTACTGTCCATAATTAATAGGAATTGAATAATGAAAATCCCAAGAATAAGTTTTGCTTTCATGGAAAGCAAAACAACTGGATGTTTATTTTTGTTTTAGCTTGTTGCTTTTTTTTTAAACAACTTCCACATGAAAAATTCAAAGGAGTGTCTATGAATTCAACTCGTTTCGCGGGTAAGGGTGACAACTCATTTTTTATTTACTTACATCATAGTCAAAGTAGCTACCTTACCAGACGAGCAATTTTTGACCTTAGACCTTGACGACGACTTTGACTAAACAAGGCATCTCAATGAACCGGGATTTAAGGGTTTATTCAACGAATCATCAAACATTAAAGGGGCAAGCTTGTTCTAACCAGATATAAAGTCGCGCCTACACCAGCAACTTCATTAAAAAAATTAAATGAACTTAAGTGCTAGGCCATGATTAATTTAAAGTTTAATCGCTCAGCCTTTTCAGCCTACTCTTCCTCATTTTTTGGCTCCAGCCAGGGAGGATGAAGTCAAAAAACGAGTCGATTAGACTAAAAATTCTTGACCGATTAATAGAGTTTATGAGCAGAAAATTTGTATGGAGTCCAAAATGACCTTTTTAGCCCTTCCTTCGTCACGTCCTCATCTTGGTAGCTTAGGCTACCAGATTCCGGGCGCTCCTCGGCTAGCCTAAAAATCTCTCTTTGACTCCTATACAAAATCTCCACTCATAAACTCTAATGTAAAAATAATTATGTCCCAGCACTTACAACAAAGTATTCAAATAAATGTATCGCTGGAAAAAGTGTTCGATTATTTGATAGAAGTAAATAATCGAAAAGATTTCATACCTGCTATGGAAGAGGTTATTTTGTTGGACCCTCCGCCTATCAAAGCAGGGAGTCGATATATCGAAATTGCTAATATAGCTGGTCGACGACTGGAAACAACCTATGAAGTAGTTGTTTTTGAAGTAAATAAACGTATCTCTGCAAAAACTTTGAAAAGTGTTTTTCCAATTCAAGCTGATTTGTTGTTAACTAAAAACGGAAAAAATACGAAGCTGACGATTCAATTAGATGTTACACTACGAGGTGTTTTCCGATTGACATCCCCGCTAATAAGTACTATCGTACAAAACCAAGCCTTAGGAATACTAAACAACATTAAGCAAAAACTAGAAGAAAACAACCTGAAGGGGTAGGATTTTTTCATAAAAAATTGAACGAATGAAAGTACTATTGACTGGAGCAACAGGCTACATTGGAAGAAGATTGTTACCACTTCTGTTAGATGAGGGGCACCAGGTGGTCTGCTGTGTGCGCGATAAAAATCGATTTGATGCAAGTTGGTACTCAGGTGATAAGTTAGCTATTATTGAGCTGGATTTTCTGAAACCAGCGTCCCTAAATGTTATTCCACAAGATGTAGACATCGCTTATTATCTGATTCATTCCATGTCGTCTACTACCAAAAATTTTGATGATCTGGAAGAAAGATCGGCTACGAATTTTAAAGAAATTTTAGAAACCACTAAAGTTCGTCAAGTCATTTACCTGAGTGGCATTACGAATCAGGATAACCTTTCTAAACATTTGAGTTCACGTAAGCAGGTAGAGGAAACCCTGGGCTCTGATAAATACCACCTGACTACTCTTCGAGCCGGTATCATCATAGGCTCCGGTAGTGCTTCTTTCGAAATCATGAGAGATTTGGTGGAGAAACTTCCAGTCATGATCACACCCAAGTGGTTGAATACCAGATCACAACCAATTGCCATTCGGAATGTATTGGAATTTCTGAAAGGAGTTATGAATTATGAATACACCTTTAATAAAAGCTTCGATATTGGTGGTACGGAAATTTTGACTTATAAGGAAATGTTATTAGAGTTTGGGAAGGTTCGTAAGTTGAAGCGGTACATTTTTACGTTACCGGTAATGACACCCAGGTTGTCCTCTTATTGGTTGTACTTCGTCACAGCTACCTCTTATAACTTAGCGATAAATCTGGTGGATAGTATGAAAGTAGAGGTCATTTGTCAGGCAAATGATCTCGCCGAACGACTTAATATTAAACTCATTTCTTACAAAGATGCTATACGGCTGGCTTTTGATAAAATTGCCCAACATGATGTCGCTTCAAGCTGGACAGATGCCCAATCCAGTAGTATTTTATCTAATGGAATAACTGAGCTGGGCAAGGTACCCACCAATGGTTGTTTTAAAGATAGCTATCATGAAGAAGCAAAAAATCCGGACCTGGCTTTAGAACGTATTTGGTCAATTGGTGGGGAAAACGGCTGGTATGCCGCTAATTGGTTGTGGGCGATTCGAGGGTATATTGACAAATTAGTTGGTGGGGTAGGCCTACGGCGTGGGCGCAAACATCAGACAGAAATATCTGCCGGTGAATCCCTCGACTTTTGGCGCGTATTATATGCCAATAAATCAGAAAAAAGATTATTGCTTTATGCAGAAATGAAGTTACCCGGAGAGGCCTGGTTGGAATTTATTATAAAAGATGGAAAGGTTTTTCAAACAGCTACCTTTCGCCCCCTTGGGCTTTTGGGACGCTTGTACTGGTATTCGGTTTTACCCTTCCATGCTTTAATATTTAGAGGGATGCTTCGTAAAATTGTGGCGTAACCTGAATTTACTTCAACTTTGGGGCTTTTGGCCGAATTTAGTGGCTTTCCCCTGAACGTATTTGTCACCCGAAGTGCTCTTCACATAGGATGGATTTCTGACCTGTTAATCGTGTCAAAAAAATAAGCTAAAAGAAAAACAAGATTTAACGAAGAGCCAAATTTGGTGAACAAGATAGATTCCTATCTGTTTAGTGGCTATGAAAAACTACCTAATAATAGGCGCTTCCTCCGGAATAGGAAAAGCACTAGCCAACCAACTCGCATCCGAAGGACATCAGGTATTGGGAACTTACTACAACAATGAGACACAAGGAGATGGAAACATCAACTATCATTCGTTAGATGTCACCACTGATTTTGAGCTTGACTTCTTACCAAAACAACTCGATGGCGTAGTCTACTGCCCCGGATCAATCAATCTAAAACCCTTCAAACGAATTAAGACCGAAGATTTCTTAGCGGACTTTAACTTGCAGGTTTTGGGCGCTATCAAAGTCATCAAAGCAGCAATACCTGCCTTGCAAAAATCAGAAGATCCCTCTATCGTTCTTTTCTCAACCGTAGCGGTGCAATCAGGTTTCAACTTCCACTCACAAGTCGCGGTTTCCAAAGGAGCCATCGAAGGGTTGACCAAATCATTGGCGGCAGAGTTTGCGCCCAAAATTAGAGTAAATGCCATTGCACCATCTCTGACCGATACACCGCTTGCCGAAAAGTTGCTGAGCACCGATCAGAAACGAGCAGCCAACGCAGATCGTCACCCACTTAAGCGAATCGGAACGGCAGAAGATATTGCAGGAATGGCTGCGTTTTTACTATCTCAAAAGTCTTCCTGGATTACTGGCCAGATCATTCATGTAGATGGTGGCATGTCTTCCATTAAATTATAAAATAAAATGAGCGCACCACTTTCAGAACGAGACGCAGACCGAATCATTGAAATGGCCTGGGAGGATAGAACACCTTTTGAGGCAATTCTTTTCCAGTTCAACCTGAGTGAAAAAGAAGTGATTCAACACATGCGAAAATCACTAAAGACGAGCAGCTTCAAACGTTGGCGAAAAAGAGTCAACAGCGGCGTCAGCCAAAAGCATCTCAAAAAAAGAAATCCTGAAATTAACCGTTTCAAATGCAGTAGACAACGGCAGATTTCGAACAACAAAATCTCAAAAAGATAAACTATGTATTTTTCAAAATCAGACATTGAAAATGCTGAACGTGTTTATCGATTGAATATGATGAATTCCGTATCTGGCATCAAACCGGGCAATTTGATTGGTACCAAATCAGCTGAAGGTGTTTCCAACCTGGCTATTTTTAGTTCTATTGTTCATCTGGGTAGCAATCCGGGTTATCTGGGTTTCATTATCCGCCCGGATGCTGAAGTCAGAAGACATACTTACGAAAATATTAAAGCGAATGGATGTTTTACCGTCAATCATATTCATCGAAATTTTATCGAAAAAGCACACTGGACTTCTGCCAAATTTGAAGCCGACGTTTCTGAGTTCGATGTCTGTGGTCTGACGGAGGAATACCATGCTGATTTCGTTGCCCCTTTCGTAAAAGAAAGTACCTTGAAAATGGGTTTCAAACATGTAGAGAGCGTTCCTATTCAATCGACTAATACGATCATGGTGATCGGCGAGATTCGCCACCTAATCGTCCCTGATGATGCGATTGATAAGCGCGGTTATATTGATTTGAGTAGTTTCAACGATGTCGGAATTTCAGGTTTGAATTGCTATTACGAATTAAAAAAGATAACGGAGTTTCCTTATGCGCGGCCGCATAAAGTTCCGGATTTTAAGGTGTGATGAAAATTTAAAACAAAGCGTAACTATTCAGCTGTTGGCTTTTAGCTGTTGGCTGTTGGCTTCATTATAACGCGATTTACTCGCGATTGAGGGAAGCTAACAGCTAAAAGCCAACAGCTAATAGTGAAGTAACTGAACAGTTACAACAAAGCTTACTTTTCGCGCGGTAAAAAAAGGAAATGTAAAAGCTATCCAAACCACAGAAGCTATACTTACAAAAAGCTGTATTGCAGGTCAACCCGTTTCGTTCTCCATACTATTAAAAACAACCATGAAAAATACCCTACGTCTAGCAGCCATCTACAATCTCCTCTGGGGCGCCTGGGTCGTCCTCTTCCCCAATCATTTTTTTGAACTAGTCGGCATGGAACCACTCAAGCACCCGATGGTATGGCAGGGGATGGGCATGGTGATCGGCGTTTATGGTCTCGGTTATTGGTGGGCTTCTTATGACGCACTCAGGCATTGGCCAATCGTAGCAGTGGGGGCGCTGGGAAAGGTATTCGGGCCCATCGGATTTCTCTTCAACTACCTGCAAGGCATGGTCCCTTTCGAGTTCATTTATACCCTCATCACCAATGACTTCATCTGGTGGATTCCATTTTTTCTAATTCTAAAAAGAGTACACATCGAACAGAAGTGGAAACTCACCGACTAATCAGATTTCAACAATAAACATACATCTTACTTTTTATGAGTCTCTTCTTACTTCGTCTGTTACTTGATTTTGGTTTAGTCGTCTTGATTTGGATCATCCAATTGGTGGTGTACCCAAGTTTCAACTATTATGGTCGGGAGCAATTATTGGAATGGCATGAGAAGTATACTACTCGTATTACCTTTGTGGTGATGCCATTGATGTTGGGTCAACTTGTGGTTGCGGGTATTCAACTGTGGATAAGTCCTTCGTGGTATACGATTGGTAGTATGGGGATCATAGTGTTGTTGTGGTTGTCCACTTTTCTGCAGTTTGTTCCGCTTCATGGTCGGATTTCTGATGGGGATTTTACGGAGGCGACTTTGGTGGAGTTGGTGCGGAAGAATTGGGTTCGGACTTTTCTTTGGACTTTGTTGTTTTTGTTGGGGGTGGTTTTGGATGAGGGTAACTGAAGCATTTAAGATCAATGAATTGGCTGTAAATTTGGAACGGGCTAGTGGCCAATTTTTAGAAAATACCTTTTTGTATCATGACTGAACGTTCTAGAATAGCATCTGGATGGTTTAGGTTGAGTATCTTAATGGTAGCAGTGCCAATAGGAGAGCTGGCAATAATAGTTCCGGTGGATTGGACTTCAAAATGGTCATTCCAGCCATCAATTCCAGGATTAAAAAAACGGATTGGATTGTTAGTATCTTCAACAAAAGTTGTTATTACCAAACCTAGGTTAATAATCGTTATCTATTGTTACTCCAAAAACAAAAAAGCCCGACAATCAAAAGATCATCAGGCTTTGTGGTACCCGAGGCGGGACTTGAACCCGCACGCCCCGAAGAGCACAGGATTTTAAGTCCGGCGTGTCTACCAATTCCACCACTCGGGCCTGTCCGCCGTAG
>Ga0209187_1002028_pt1 | contig 20668 bp, 20 predicted proteins | sample BantaG_FD_187430 | JGI IMG/M metagenome (GOLD analysis project Ga0209187, IMG submission 187430) | Marine algal microbial communities from Bantry Bay, Ireland - BantryBay_4 metaG (SPAdes) (version 2) | ecosystem: Host-associated > Algae > Red algae > Unclassified | place: Bantry Bay, Ireland...
GTCGTCACCAAATTGATCTTGAAAGTCATAAATGCTAAGTCCGTCAAACAGTTCTTTCATTATTATTTGCTTTTGTTTATACAAATAAAGGTTTTACCGTGCAGCCTATCTGCCCTATTCAGTAATTTAATTACATGAGGTTTTTCAATTGATGGAGGGATATGAATTATTGAAATTTTATTCCCATTTATTATTTCGTCAAATACGTTTACTTCATAAGGGTAACTTACGGATTTGGTAATAATTCCATTTAAGTCAGAACTGTCTCTTAACTTTGAATTCTTAAATGTTGAACTGTGATAAGATTTATCTTTTTCGTCAAATCCTATTATGATGAAACCATCTGGACCAATAGTGTTTACTATGGCAGATGTGTCTTTTATAAATTCATTCTTACCTGCTGCTGATTTTAGATTGTACCATTTTCTCTTGAAATCAACTTTTTGATTCTCAATTTCCATTCCTGCAAACGAATTTGCAATTAGATTTTCCACCAATTGTTTAATGTCTACTTGGTTCATTTTATTTTTTGATTAATGATAACGGATTATGCATATGCAGAGTCACGACGTAGGAGTGATTCTGTCATAATGCTGTGTTATGAGTTGTGTTCTTAATAGTACTTTATTTTTCTTTCTATAGTTTTTATTAAGTTGTTATTTTTAAACATCTTCTTTTCTACCCAATTATCTCTATGATCATACTTATAAGTATAGCTTTCATTTCTTTCAGATCGATATTCGCTTTCAAAGGTTCTGGTTTCAATATCACCATGAATATTATAAGTTAAATGTTGTTTTATCGAATTTGGCTTTGAGAAAAATATAGTTTCTATATCGATTGGGTTTAAATCTTCAGATAGACGTATTGTAGTTTTAGACGTTCTTGTTTTTCGTATTAATAATCTTGTTTTCAAATTGTAAGTAATCGTGTCTTTATAATGAGTTCTATGATATATGAAAGAATCTGATTTCCAATCAAAAAAGTCCTCTTTAGATTCATTTAATATGTATTCTACCGTTTCAAAATTTGCACTACTAACAGATCTTTGATATATGAATCTTTGCTTATTGTCATAGCTTCTTTTACTACCTGATACGTATCCTGATTTATAGATAGTAAGAACTAATGATACTTTTTTTTTATCGTATTCTACTTTAGTTTTTGAAATCAGCTCATTGACTTCTGAATACTTCTTTATAGAAATAGGTCTGAATTCCCCAGTATAGTAAATGGAATCAAGTTCTTCGAGTCTGTCTTTATTTAATTTTTTTACTATAATTGATTTACTTATGGTATCAATTTGACTTTCATATTTTACATTATGATAGTATTCATTTCCTTTTTTCAAAATAGATGGGGTTTCATGATCCCCAAATCTATAGTATGATTTGTCTTGGATCACATTTAATTCAGTATCATATTGTATACTTCTTACAAGCCTTTTCTCTTTGTTGAAGTAATACTTATTTGATAATTTTTGTTTATTGGGTGATTCAGTTGTAATGCAGTGCAATGATTCAATATTTCCAAAAAGGAAACCGCAAGAACTTCCAGTATTATAATTTATAACTCTATGCACAAAATGATCGTCATAAATGGAATGTTCGTTATAGTTGTGCTTGCTATCAATTTGTGAGAATAATGACAAGCTTGATAGTAAGGTTGTAAGATAGATTATTAGATTACTGTTTAACTTTTTCATCTTGATTTAATTTTTCCCATGACTCATAACGGATGATTATACGCGTCGTCTCTGCGAGGAACGAGCAGATATGATCGTCGTATATATTGTTATGCAGAGTATTTCATCTATCATTTTCTTGGGTTAGATTTCCTCTGCGATCGTAATACTTTCTGTTTATGACAATTCCATCTTTATGTGTTGCCTCATATTGAACAGTTCCATCTTGATAATAGCTTACGCTACTTTTGCCATCAGCATTAACTCCATTTTTAAAGAATGTTCTTGAGCTGACTTCACCTGTTTTGTGATAATTTATTTGCATTCCATTTTTGTAATCAGGTTGCTTTATGTACTCACCTGATAATTCGCCTGTATGAAACCAAGACTTGATATACCTGAAAACTCTTCCATCTTTGTATAAAGCTATAGTTTTAGGATTTCCATTTTCATGAAATGATTCAACAATTCCATCTGGAACGTTATCTCTATAATTGCCTTTAATTTTATAGTTTCCATTTATCCATAGTTCTTCAATGTATCCTTGCTTGATAAACTTATTAAATGGGTTGGCCTTAGATTTTTTTATCATCTCTATGTATTTCGGTTGATAGTAACATTTAGAGAAAATATGATTCAAATGCCATTCATATAGTGACTTATTAAGAATTTCACAAGTTTCTTTCCATAGTCCAACATCTTCTTTATCAAAGCATTGGGTGACTTCTAATACTCTTGGATTTGATTTTAAATTTTGATAGGCTTTGAGTTTATGGTGTCCATCTATCAGATAGTGATTGTTGCTGTCATTAGTTGAATTATTAAACACAACGCAGTATGGTCTTTTTCCTTCTTTAATTAGTGTTTCATAGTGTTTTATCCTTTCGTTATCTAAATCTGATTCTTGTTGAGTTGCAATAAAGTAACAAGAACGACCGTCATAAAAACCACTTGATGAGAATCCTACAATATCACCAGGCACATAATTATGATTGATAATGCTTTCTTCAAAGTATTGCAAGAATTTACCAGCCATTAAGTTTTCAGCAGCTTTTGCTATTTGTTTAGGGTAGACAATATCCCATTCTTTGAATTTGAAGTAAAACCCAGTCTCATTTATAGGATATTCATCAGGATCATAAGTTGTAATCTCTAGCTGTCTTTTTGGAAAGATTCTTAGGAATTCGTTGTTACTCTCTAATAGCGTCTTCAATTTGATTTCTGAACCTGAGTTTAATATTTGATTCAGTTCAGTTGTTAATACTTGCTTGTTTAATCTTTTTAGGTTGCTTATTTGGCAAACGTACTTTCCAACTGAACCATGACAATCATACCAAGTAATTGTTTCGGCAACTTTGGTTAATAGCATATCACCTATGTCGAAATTTCTAATGCTTAGAATTCCTTCACCTGATTCATTTGAAATCAGTTTTTTGTCGATATAGTGAAATCTATTTTTCATATTCTGCATAACGAATAATGATATCGATCGTCTCTCTGAGGTACGAAGAGATATGATCTGATATCTAGTGTTAGACACAGTTATTCATTTGCAATTTCTCCTTGAAACCAAAGTAGACCTGATATTTTCATTCCTTTTTCTAAAGTACTTATTCTCATGTTTTCTTTATTCATAAACATATCTACAGTAAAGAAATTCGGATCAGAATCATCGTTTATAAGTTTAACCTTAGCGATGTAACCTTGATTTAAATTAGTTAATTTGACTTCTTCAAAGTCTACTACTTTGGCAATGAAATCATAATAGGTTTGTCTTGGTAGATTTGAACTCGGCATATAAGAAACAAAGTCTTCACTGAATTTAACTTCTGTATTTTGATTTGTTTCACTTTTATCTACCACAAATGCTATTGCTGAGACATGAAGTTGAATTTCTTTATTTTGTATATACTTTGATTTGCTAATTGCATAATCTGTAGGAAAGAAATCAAATCCAAAAGTATTTCTACCACCTCCTTTTATTTCAGCTTCAGATTTGTTAACATGTTTCCATTCAATTATTTCTTTAGTTGAATATGGTAGTTTAAAGTTGGTTTTTAAATATGGGAATGCCGATAAAACATTTTTAGTATCTGTGAGAACTCTTAGTCTTAAATTTGAATTACTTGATATTGAAGTGCTTTTGAGTTCATATGATTTTGTAGCTAATTCAGACTTTTCAATCATCGACTTTGCCATCAGTTCATTTATAAAATTTCTACCATTTTCATCATTTAGTGAATTGAAGCCTATTAAGCCACCAATATTGTCCCCATGTGAACCATTGTCAATTTCTGACATTTTGATTTCTGGATGCGGAGTATGCTCTTCTTGATTGTTCTTTTTAAATAGATTGAATAATCCCATGTTTATTTAGTTTTTATTGTGTCTAACAACTATATATATACACCTTTAATCTTGAGTTACATATACATCGCTTATATCTACACACCAAAATACTTCTTTTTTTCTCGATACCTATATATACAAATGGGAAAGCTGGCCCCATTACTTATGGAGCCAGACTATATTAGTAGAAAACTTCAATTTCACATTTCTTAGAATGGTTGTGTCTTCACATCTAATCCCACAAATTCATTAGCCAATACTTCTGTGATATACCTTTTGTTACCAGATTTATCTTCGTAAGATCTACTGACAAGCTTTCCTTTGATAAGGACCTTAGATCCCTTAGATAGTGACTTACTCATAAATTCTGCATTCTTTCCCCATGCGACGATGTTATGCCATTGTGTGTCTTGGACTTTCTCGCCAGCATTATTTTTGTAGTATTCACTTGTCGCAAGTGTAAATGACGCCTTGGTAGAACCAGAGTCGAAAGTTGATAGATCTACATCCTTACCTAAGTTGCCTAACAGTTGTACATGATTTCTTAATGTATTCATATGTAATTAATTTTATATCCTCATAATCAGAGGACGGGATAAATAAAAAAATGATCGTTATGATCGATGACAATGCAAAGATGAATACACTTCCAAGACGCAGTCGTATAAAATACATTTACTTACGTATATAATCGTTTGTATTCGTTTATATATATTATAAACTATTGAATTCCTGCACTTTAGGTGACATATGGGATATTGAGCAATTTCGGGTATTTTATATGCTTGTATATGGATAATCAAGATTATTGAAGATTGAGTAGCTTATTATTATGCCTTCTATAAGCCGATATTCAGACCGCCATGTCGTCAGTCAGGTATATATACATGCCCTCGTTTCCTGCCTGAAGGCAGGCAGGTTAAGGTTTAAAAAATTAATGCACTTTTTACTTGGTTATTAACACAGTACCTTGAAATGGAAGAGTGTATTTATGCCACTTACGTGGCCTATTATAGGCACGCGACTCACCCTTCCATTTACAAGGGAAGGGAAATGAATTTCGCTACAGCGGAAGAAAAGGGATGGGTTATCTCAGCTTAAGTCTAATCTGTAATGATTGTCCTTAGCACGAACCCATCTCCGGCTCTTCCCTTAAAATGGAAGAGTGTATTTTATGCCATTTACATGGCTAATTATAGGCACTGGACTCACCCTTCCATCTACGAGGGAAGGGAAATGAATTTCGCTACAGCGGAAGAAAAGGGATGGGTTATCTCATCAGGCTCTTCCCTTTAAATGAATAAACTAAGAATAATAACTATACTATATCTATATAATTTTTATCCTTGAGAATAACCCATCTCCAGCTCTTCCCTTAAAATGGAAGGAGCAAGAGTGTATTTTAAGTCAATAAAGCAGTCTACAAGAAAATGAACTTTTTGAATAAAATTTAAATTTTTACATTAGTACATAAAAGCCGATAGACATATAATATTAGTTAAATTGACAAAGGTGGCTAAGACGATGCTTACATACTCCGGCAGTAAGAATCTTTGTTATACAATAGCTATATCCTCACCACTACCCCATCATACCCCATGATTACATTATCGAATACCGTCATAGCCTCATCTATAAGAGGCTGCACATCCTTATACCGTGATGAGTAATGTCCTGTAATTAATCGTTTGACATTAGCCTTCTTAGCTAGTGTTGCAGCTTCGATACTTGTAGCGTGTCCTCTCTCTTGGGCTTGAGATCTGAGCTCATCCATATACGTCGTTTCAAAATATAAAAGGTCACTACCCTCTATGATCGGGATCAGGGCATCTTCTACTCTTGAGTCAGCGCAATAGGTATAAGTTCTTAATTTTTCTGGCCCTACAGTACAGTCTTCGTATTTGATTATTTCATCCGCCCTCGTGACATCAGATCCACTTTTCAGGGTTTTGATCTCTTCTATTGATAGCTGATACTGAGAGATGGATTCTTTTTTGATATTAAGAGACTGCTGCTTCTCGGAGAACTTATAACCGTAGGTAGGGATTCTATGGTAGACTGGAAATGCTTCGACAGTGAGATACTCATTCTCGAAGACGACTGTTAACTTATCGGCTTCTATTTCTTTTATTACTAATTCAAAATTGAGATGTATCTCCCCTATCTCAATAATAACATCTAAATATTTCTTGATACCCGTAGGACCTATGACAGTAAGAGCTTGTTTTCTGCCTGAGTGATTCATAGATGTGATAACCCCCGGCAATCCATATAGATGATCTCCATGGTGATGACTTATGAATATTGTAGAAATCTTATTACGCTTGATCTTGTAATTAGACATTCTAATCTGAGTACCCTCACCACAATCTATAAGTATAAGATCATTATCGTACTTGAGAACTTGACTTGTAGGAAATCTTCCGTAGGCTGGTAATGCTGAGTTACTCCCGAGGATAGTTAACTCATAATCTTTCATAAGATATTATTCCTCTTCAGATTTGAGTTCTTTCTCGATCTCTTGCATGTAGATGAAGTCAATAGATTCCTCAACTGTAGGTATGATCTTGAATATCGTCTCAAGTCTTGATATCTCAATAAGCTTCTTGACACTAGGATGCTTAACTCCCGTAAGTACAAATGTACCTTGCTCACTCCATAGTCTGTTAGCTGTAAGGATAGCACTTAGACCAGATGAGTCTACATACTTAACCTCTGACAGATCAAGAATCAAATTCTTAACACCTTCATTACACAGAAAGACAAACTCTGATTTAAGGTCAGGTGCTATCAGTGAATTAAGGTTGTCTTCATTTAGTTGAAGAAGTAAATACTTTTCTTGCTTGTCGATAACAAACTTCATATTGAATCTTTAGTGTGAGCAAATTTAGTTCTTCAATTTTATAAAAATGCATCCATTTTAGCATTTTTATATTATTTCCCTAACAATATGCTATAATCATGCGTTAATGCCATGCAACAACATAGCAAATGCGCTATATTGACTGGCAATATAGCCATAATGTCATAATACTATACGTGGTATAGTTTTTAGGCGTTATTAATTGAGAATTTAATACATATGTAAATAATTCTTAATATTATTGAGTGATATAAAAGTAAAAGATGAATAGTAAGTTTTCACCAAAAGTCAAGAAGATAATCTCTATAAGTAGAGATGAAGCCATTCGATTAGGGAATGACTTCATAGGTACGGAGCATCTTCTTCTCGGAATGATAAAGGATAAAGACAGTGTGGCGATAAAAGTATTAGATTCTTTAGATGTAGATCTTTATGAGTTGAAATATAAGATAGAGTCATCTATACAGAACAAGCGTGGTACTAATTCTCAGCTTAATGTAGGCAGCATACCACTTAATAAACATGCCGAGAAAGCTCTAAAAGTCTCTTTTCTCGAAGCTAAATCTCTCAAACAAGAAGAAATTAATCCAGAACATATTATGTTATCAATCCTTAAAATAGGTGAAAATACAGCGGCAGGTATCTTAGATGATTTTGAGATAGATTACGCTATATATAAAAATGAACTCGAATATGTCAATCAAGAAGAACGATCAGACTATTCTGATATCACTTCTGCCAGCGACTCTGAGTTACCTCCTATGGAAGAAAGTGAGGATGACTCATCTTTCAGAAGAAAAGGAAATACAAAGTCACGGACCCCAGTACTTGATAATTTCGGTAGAGATATTACTAAGCTTGCTGAAGAAGATAAGCTTGACCCTATCATAGGTAGGGAGACTGAGATTGAGAGAGTATCACAGATTCTAAGTAGAAGAAAGAAAAACAATCCGATACTTATAGGAGAACCAGGTGTGGGAAAGACAGCAATAGCCGAGGGTCTTGCATTGAGAATAATACAACGTAGAGTTAGTAGAACATTATTCGGTAAGAGAATCGTCATGCTTGATCTTGCAGCACTGGTTGCAGGTACTAAGTACAGAGGGCAATTCGAAGAGAGAATGAAAGCTATTATGAATGAGCTCGAGAAGACAAGAGATGTCATCTTATTCATAGATGAGATACATACAATCGTAGGTGCCGGCGGCGCTACAGGTTCATTGGATGCATCTAACATATTCAAGCCAGCATTAGCGAGAGGTGAGTTACAAGTCATAGGAGCTTCTACACTCGATGAGTACAGACAATATATAGAGAAAGATGGTGCACTGGAGAGAAGATTCCAGAAAGTACTTATAGAGCCGCCTTCAGCAGAAGAGACGGTAGAGATCCTTAATAATATAAAGTCTAAGTATGAAGACTTCCATAACGTGGAGTATTCAGAAGAAGCAGTAAAGGCATGTGTCAAGTTATCTAATAGGTACATCACTGATAGATTCTTTCCAGACAAAGCTATCGACGTATTGGATGAGGTCGGTGCAAGGACACACCTCAAGAATATCCATGTACCTAAGTACATAGAAGATCTTGAAGTAAAAATAGAAACTGTAAAAGAAGCTAAGAATCAAGCTGTCAAGAATCAGCAATACGAAAAAGCTGCAGACCTCAGAGATCAAGAGTCTAAATTGATAAAGAAACTTGAGACAAGTAAGCAGGAGTGGGAAGATGAATCTAAAGCAGCTAAGTACCCTGTAAATGATGATGATATAGCAGAAGTTGTATCTATGATGACAGGTATACCTGTAACTAAGGTAGCGCAGCAAGAGAATAAGAAACTTGTCGGTATGACTGACAAAATCAAGAAATTTGTCATCGGCCAAGATAGCGCATGTGAGAAAATAAGTAAAGCTATACAAAGGAATAGATTAGGCCTTAAAGATCCTTCTAAGCCTATAGGGACATTCATATTCTTAGGACCTACTGGTGTGGGTAAGACAGAGTTAGCTAAGGTATTAGCGAGACACGTGTTTGACTCAGAGGATGCACTTATCAGAATCGATATGACTGAGTACATGGAGAAGTTCTCACTAAGTAGATTAATAGGAGCACCTCCAGGATATGTAGGTTATGAAGAAGGTGGACAGCTTACTGAAAAGGTAAGAAGAAAGCCATACTCTGTAATCCTATTAGATGAGATAGAGAAGGCACACCCAGATGTATACAACATCTTACTGCAAGTATTTGATGATGGACAGCTGACAGATGGTCTTGGTAGAAAAGTTGACTTCAAGAACACCTTGATTATTATGACTTCTAATATAGGAGCAAGACAGCTTAAGGATTTCGGTCAGGGTGTAGGCTTTAATACACAGGCAAGAAAAGAGAGCATCGATGATAACTCTAAGGCAGTCATTGAGAAAGCTATGAAGAAGACATTCTCTCCAGAATTTCTTAACAGAATAGATGACATCGTTATATTCAATAGCTTAGAGCAAGAGGATATCTTTAAGATCATCGATATCAGTTTAGAGTCATTATACTCAAGATTAGAAGGCATGGGTTATAAACTTAACCTTACGCCTACTGCTAAGAAGTTTGTCGCAGAGAAAGGATTTGATCCACAATTTGGTGCCAGACCGCTTAATAGAGCGATACAGAAGCATGTAGAAGATCCGCTTGCGGAGTTTATTTTATCTGAGTCTCCAGTTGAAGGAAGCGAGCTTAAAGCGACGCTGAATAAAGAAAAAGATGGTATTATTATAAAATTATCAAAAAAGATGAGTGCAGAAGATGTTCAATAATATATCTCGATATGCGATATATACATTGAAATCTGTAACTTTGAACGAAACGAATTACTACTTAATTAAATAAAAAGCATTTGGCTAAAAGAAGAGCGCCTTTCAAAAGGCAACCAAAACATAACTTTAAAATCAACGAATTTATCCATTCACGTCAAGTGAGGATCGTTGGTGAAAATTTTGAACAAATAAGTGAAGTCGCTGGCAAAACTATAGAGTCAGGCGTACACAATACTATGGAAGCCGTAAGATGGGCTAAGGATCTGGAGCTTGATCTCGTAGAGATCAGCCCTAATGCCTCCCCTCCCGTAGCTAAGATCATCGACTTTAACAAATTTCTATACCTTAAGAAAAAGAAGGAAAAGGAAATAAAGAACAAGACTGCTAAGACAGTTATTAAAGAAATACGATTCGGTCCCAATACTGATGATCATGATTTTGACTTCAAACTAAAACATGCCATCAAGTTCCTCACAGAAGGCGCTAAAGTTAAGGCTTACGTGCACTTTAGAGGTCGTACTATTGTCTTTAAGGATAGAGGACAGCTGCTACTATTGAGGTTTATTAATGAATTAGCAGAATACGGAGGTGCTGAAAACTTACCGAAGATGGAAGGAAGACGTATGATCGTTATGATATCCCCTCTTAAAAAGAAGAAGAAATAAGCGCCAAAAAGCTTTACATTCTTTCGATATTTATTGTACTTTTGCACGCTTAAATATATTATTATGCCTAAAATGAAGACGCATTCAAGCGCAAAGAAGAGATTTAAAATTACGGGTTCGGGTAAAGTAAAGAGATTTCAAGCAGGTAAGAGACACTTACAGCGTAAGAAATCTAACAGCGCTAAATTAAACCTTACAGGTTCTACATTAGTAGCTGAATGCGATACACCAAGAATCAAGAGATTACTTTGTAAGTAAGAAACTTAAACAATTATTTAATCTTGAGCTGAGGCCAAGATTCGCTACTGCGAGTCCCTTAGTTCGATAAAATTATCATACAATGCCACGTTCAGTCAACGCTGTCGCTTCCAGAAAAAGAAGAAAGAAAATTATCAAAGCTGCCAAAGGTTATTTTGGAGCAAGAAAGAATGTCTACACAGTAGCCAAGAATGCCGTCGAGAAGGCGATGTCTTATGCTTACAGAGACAGAAGGAACAAGAAAAGAGCTTTCAGAAGACTATGGATACAGCGTATCAATGCCGCTGTAAGAATGGAAGGGTTGTCATACTCTAAGTTTATGCACATGGTCAAGCAAGCAGATATCGGTCTTAATAGAAAGGTATTAGCTGACTTAGCAATGAATCATCCAGAAGCATTCTCTGCTATCGTAGCGAAGGTGAAATAATAAAAGCAAAAAGCTTTCCAGATAAAAGAAAAAGCCTTGTCGTAAGACAGGGCTTTTTCTTTTATATATTCGATTTATCTTCCTATAAGTGTAGCCCTAAACTTATGCCCTCCTTTTGGGACACAACCTTCCAACTATAAAGTCATATCACCGCCATCAAAACTGCAATAATATCAGAACTACTCAGTCACTACCTTCTCATCGCCTCGACAGGATCAAGTCGAGAAGCTATAAACGCTGGAATGATACCAGCTAGTATTCCGACCATTACACTTACAAAAACTCCAATAACAGCATTATTCATCGACATGGCCATCTCAAAATCTGCAAGTGTAGCAATCAGCTTTATCACACCTGATGTCATAACTATACCGACAAGGCCGCCGATGATACAAAGTACTATGGACTCGATAAGAAATTCCATAAGTACGATATAATTCTTAGCGCCTAAGGCTTTCTTGATGCCTATTATACTCGTTCTTTCTTTGACAGAGACGAACATGATGTTAGCGACACTAAACATACCCACGATAAGAGCAAAGCCTCCTATAACTACTCCTGCAAGATTCAATACTCCAAAGAATCCATCTACGACATCGTTGAGTGCAGTCATCTCCATCAGTGAGAAATTATCATCTTCTCTTGGCTTAGTCCGTCTGTGAGACCTAAGAATACCTGTCAGCTCACTTTTTAATTCGTCGAGCTCGATATCTTCATGAGCTTTTATAACTAATGATCTACCAATGTTACTTTTCTCTCCGATATTAAGAAATCTCCGAGCAGTAGTCAGTGGAAGCCACACTGTCTCATCAAAACTTATAAAATTAAACATACTCTCGCCTTCTTCTTTGAGAACCCCTATGACCATAAATTTCTGGCCGAATAACTTAATTTGCTTTCCTATCGGTTCTAAGTTATTAAATAGCTGCTGCGCTAACTTGTATCCTAATACAACTTTGTTGCTTCCAGAATTAGATTCCAGCGCATTAAAGTAACGGCCACTATCATACTCCAATTTTTGTATGGCTTGATAAGCATGCGATGTACCCATAATAGTAGCACCTGTAACAGAACTCGATTTATAACTTACAGTACGACCGCCAGTATAGATATTGTATGAAGCATTATCAGTATACTCTGATTTATCAAGGATGACTTCGAGATCACTTAATGAAGGCTGAGGTCGCTTCATATACTTCCAGTAACTGTTACTCCAGTCCTCATTCCATGGATACTTCTCTACGTAGACGACATTACTTCCTATCTCCGAGAATCCAGCCATGACGTTCTTCTGTAGGGAGTCTACTGCTGACTTGACAGATATGATACAGAATATACCTATGGTTATACCTATAAGAGACAGAAAGCTTCTGAGTTTGTTACCGAAGAGTGATTGGAAAGCTTGTCTTATACTTTCAAATATGACCTTTATCAGAGTTACCATAGCTTAAAAATACGTATTGCATATTGTGAATTAGGAAATTATTAGATGAATGAACTTTATTCATCTTCCAAACATTGTAATAAAGTCACCGCAAAAGCCATATTACAAGGGATTTTTCTATTTTTGCCGCTCTTAAATTCGATTTCTCACATCAAATTCATTCATGAAAACTAAATTATCCGCGTTTAACTTCGAACTACCTGAAGGTTACATTGCTCAATATCCAGCTAAAGAAAGAGATGAGGCTAAACTGATGGTGATACACCGAGAAAGTGGCAAGATAGAGCACCGACAGTTCAAGGATATCTTAGAATACTTTGATGAAGATGATTGTATGATATTTAATAATACAAAAGTCTTCCCTGCCAGACTGTACGGAAAGAAGGAAAAGACAGGTGCTCAGATAGAAGTTTTCTTATTAAGAGAATTGAATAAGGAAGCTAGATTGTGGGACGTATTGGTAGATCCAGCAAGAAAAATAAGAGTAGGTAATAAACTATACTTCGCCGATGAGACAGGAGATGAAGTTCTCGTTGCAGAAGTTGTAGATAATACAACCTCAAGAGGAAGGACGATTAGATTCTTCTATGATGGAGAAGAAGAAGATTACAGAAAGATCCTAAAACAGTTAGGTAATACACCTATCCCTAAGTACTTAAACAGAGAACCTGAGCCTATCGATATAGAAAGATATCAGACGGTATATGCATCAGAACTTGGCGCTGTAGCGGCACCGACTGCGGGTATGCACTTCAGTAAGAGTCTCATAAAGAGGTTGCAGATCAAAGGTGTAAATCTACCTCAAGTAACACTACACGTTGGATTAGGAACTTTCAGAGATATCGAAGTAGAAGATCTATCTAAGCATAAGATGGAAGCTGAATATTTTCAAATTACTCAAGAAACAGCTGACGAGGTTAACAAAGCAATAAAAGGAAAGCGGAAAGTTTGCTCTGTAGGAACGACATCTATGAGATCTATAGAATCGGCTGTATCCGCTAATGGCTTACTCAAGCCTGCTGAAGGATGGACTAATACTTTCATCTATCATCCATATGAGTTCAGTATCGCTAATTGTATGATAACGAACTTTCACTTGCCTAAGACATCATTAGTTATAATGGTATCTGCATTTGCAGGAAGGGATTTGATTATGGATGCTTATAATGAAGCTATTAAGAAGAAATATAAGTTCTTTAGCTATGGTGACGCTATGTTAATTCTCTAATATCTATGACTCAGGGAATTTTTTAGAATATATTGGAGTTATAACATTGCATCAGGATTACTATCCTTACAATTTTTATTCCAACACATTGGCATTCAATATTTTATGTATTGTTATTTATTTTATGTCAAAACATTAGGACAAGTTGTTTTTTTTAATACTTTTGCGTGCAATTAGGGGATGTATTAACCCCACTTTTTTAATGTAATTTAATAGGAATAAATAATGTATTGGACACTAGAATTAGCACATCACTTAGAAGATGCACCTTGGCCAGCGACGCGTGACGAATTGATCGATTACGCTATAAGAACGGGTGCTCCGCTTGAGGTTGTGGAGAATCTACAACAGATAGAAGACGAAGGTGATATGTATGATAATATGGTTGAGATATGGCCAGACTTCCCTCGGAAGGATGACTTTCTCTTTAATGAAGACGAATATTAGATTTTATATAAGATTGCCTTTATAAAAACAGATACATAGATCTCATGATTAGATTCATGAGGTCTTTTTTATTTTGAGTCTATTACTGTTTATTATAAAAACCCCCGAAATCATAACTACTGCAGCGACTATAGACTGGTAAGTGATGATCTCATTTCTAAAATAGTAGCCTAACATCATCGCAATTATAGGATTGATGTAAGTATTAGTTACGACCTTCTCAGTAGCTACATTTTTTAGTAGATAATTAAATGCGGTAAATGCTACTATAGATCCGAAGACAACCAGATACAGAAGTGACCATAGAGTCTTATCGCTTAATGTTCCGATGGGCATTGCCTTCTCCCCGATGCATATACTTATCAAAAATGTGATTATACCTCCCACAAGCATCTGTATACCAGAATTGAGCAAAGGTGATGATGGCAGCGGAGCATCAGTAACAAATATAGATCCCAATCCCCAGGCTATCATAGATAAGAAGATAACTAAGACTCCGATCCATTGCTCCTCTCCTGAGACCAGACTATTCTGAGATACCAGTAGATACATACCTAACATCCCTAAGAAAATACCGATGAAAGTCTGCTTCATCGGTCGACGCTTCTTAATAATCCATATTAGAAAGACTATTAATAATGGTTCGCCAGCGATAATCAATGCTGTCAATCCCGTATCGAGAAAATTGAGTGCCCATATAGCACCACCAGTGCCTAATCCAAGGAATATAATCCCAGCCTTACAAGCATTAATTATCTCTACCTTCTTTGGCTTATTTTTAATACCAACGATACTAAATCCCATAAGAATCAGCAGCCCTGAAATGGTATACCTGTAACCACATACCCTAAAAGCAGGCACCTCTTCTATCGCAAAAGCACTTATTAAATAGGTCGATCCCCAAATGATGTATATCGCAGCGAATGATAGTACAATAAGTAAAGTGTTTCTGCTTTTTTCCAAATTCACGATTTAAGAACCGCAAGCTACCTAAATTTAGAATCGAATTCTATGCCTTTCTTAAATTCAAGAAATACTTCTATAGCTAAGCACACACCCTACATATGCCCTACATATATGCTTCACAACCACGACACTTTTGCTAATTCATTGACATTAAAAATTTGAGGAAAGTATATATAATTAATGGACTGAATATTGTAAATTATCAATCAACTCTATAATCGATATGATAAATGTTTAATCACCAAAAAAGTGACCTTTATCACACTTTTCGTCTTAAATTTATACTAAGAAAAATACATTACACTTGTATTTATTATTACAAAATTAGTTTTTACTGATCAATGCGAAATTCCGAATTAAAAAAAATCCTATATATAGAAGATAACGTAGCGGATATACGCTTGTTTGAAGAAGCTATCTCCCATCAGGAATTAGCCATAGATCTTAATTATGTTACGGATGGTCAAGAGATGATCGATTACTTCGAAGAAAAGAAAGCCGGCCATTATAAAGATCTTCCATCTCTTATTGTGACAGATTTAAATCTTCCAAAAATATCAGGTCAGAAAGTCATTCAAGTCATCAAATCAGACCCAATCTTCAAGAAAATTCCAGTTGTTGTATTTACTACCTCTAATCTTGCTAACGACATAGACAAATGTTACGATTTTGGTGCTAATGCATATATGCACAAACCATTAGATATTGATCAAGTATTTGATGTAGTAGAACTAATAGACAAATATTGGCTGAGGACATGTCTTCTCGTAGACAATCCATTTGATAATTAACAGCTCCAATCTCCACACTTATTACACAATAGAATAATTTAAGCCTTCCTTTTGCGTTACATAATCACTCCATTGATTTTATAATAGATTACTATTATTAGCTTTGCATCGTGATTAGAATCATTATATTTTTCGTCGGGATGATATCCCTAATTCAGCTCAATGCTCAAGATGAGCATTTCTCTCAATTCTATGCATTACCTATGCATATGAATCCAGCACTCAGTGGTGCCTATGAAGGGACCTATCGTATGACTGCCATATACAGAGATCAATGGTCTAACAATCTAAGCAGTCCCTACAAAACATTTGCAGCTGGCGGCGATACGAGATTCAAAATGAAATTTGGAAGAACAAGAACTGATGATCATTTTGGATTAGGTTTATTTTTTGTCAGTGACCGCGTACCAGAATTTCAAACTAATACAACTAAGGTATCTACTTATTTTTCTTATCATAAGAGATTAGGAAAAAAGAATAAATCCTACTTGGCAGCAGGGACCAAGATCGGTATCATACAACGTAACATCAATTACGATAATATATTTTTTCAAGATCAATTTAATCAGATAGATGCATTTGAAGGTATCACCGCGGAAAATCTACCGCCTAATAATATGGGTGTAATGGATATTTCTATGGGTCTTAATTATTACATCAATATCGATAAGACAAGCTATTACTTAGGAGTCGCTGCTCACCATCTGACTCAGCCTAACATATCCTACTTTAATCGTGCTCAGAATATCAACCCTATCATCGATATCGATGATTTTTTGTCTCGTAGAATAGTAGTGCATGCCAGTATGGACAGACAACTTAGCTATACTGTATCACTGCAGCCACGGATTGTATATCAGAAGCAATTAGAAGATAATCAGATCGACATAGGGACTAATATAGAATACAAATTTAGAGATGTAGAAACCTCGCTTATCATCGGTGCATGGGTAACCTATCTTAATGATCTAAGCGGTTCTCGATTAGACCAAGTCACACCTCTCGTGGGTATCAGGCAAGGTCTATTTATATTTGGATTTTCTTATGATATCGCCATGCGAGACACGTTTCAATCAGAATTTGGACTTAATAGCTTCGAGTTCTCGATAAGGTTCTCAGGCATCCACTCTAATCAAAATAGCTATTGTCCTACTTTCTGATAATACATAAGATTCTAATGAACCAATTAGAATGTACACGTTTATAAAATAAATATTACTTCACTTTCATCATACTATTATGAGAAGTTTGTTACTGCCATTCTTGATCTTTTTGATACCATTTTCCTCTTGTATTACTGTCAATAATACCTATACTAAGTTACCTCCAGGAAAATGGAGAGGGATCTTAAAACTCACTGACCCTGATGCTGTCAATGTCAAGTCAATAATCCCCGGAGATGACGCTAAAATCATCGACTACTTCGAGTTACCATTTAATATGGAAGTCAATTATGAAGATGATAAGATGAATGTATTTGTAATCAACGGAGAAGAAAGAATTCCTATAAATAATATTCACTTTGAGAGAGATAAGACTTCAGCTAAAGACACTTTGCTTTTTGGATTTCCAGAATTTGATACAAGAATCAATGCTTTCTATGAAGAGAACTTTATTGAAGGTACGTGGCATGTTGATTATAAAAATGGCTACAGCATACCTATATTAATCCAATACGGACAAACTCATAGATTCATAGATTACACTATAGATGATACTTATAACTTTGATGGCAAATGGGACGTAACATTTGAATTTGATAATCCAGAAGATGCATACCCTGCTACAGGTGAATTTAGACAAGATGGCAATAAGCTCTCAGGCACTTTCCTTACAGAAACTGGAGATTATAGATACCTTGACGGCAATGCGTATGGAGATAAATTGCGTCTTTCGGTTTTTGATGGAGCACATGCATTTTTGTTTTCAGGATCAGTTGCTAATGATACAATCTATGGAGAATTCAGAAGTGGTAAGCACTACAAAAGCAACTGGATAGCAACCAGAAATACTGGAAAACAGACCCTCAAGGATCCCTACAATATGACTCAAGTAGTAGATAATAAACCTGCTAATTTCTCATTGAAGAATACCAGATCAGAAGTCGTTTCTATATCTGATGAATACTATAATGGTAAGATTAAAATTATCAATATAATAGGTACTTGGTGCCCTAATTGTAAAGATGAAATCACTTACCTCAAGCAGATTAAAAAAGATTACCCTCAGTTAGAAATTATTAGTATTGCTTACGAAAGATACCGCGAGGAATCCAAAGCACTTGACTTATTAAAGAGATATAAGTCTACGATGGATATACCATGGCCAATTCTGCATGGTGGCTACGCTGACAAAAAAGAGACTTCTGAATCCTTAGATTTCTTAGACAAAATATACTCCTACCCTACTATGATACTTGTCGATAAGGATAATTCTGTGATCGATATACATACTGGATTTAATGGCCCTGCTACATCTAAGTTCAAAGCCTTCGACGAGGAGTTTAGAAAAAAAATCGAAACTAAGCTTAGATAAAGGCCGTCGGATTAATAAATTTTCATCACATTAGTGTATTGATAGACGTACTATCTATACCAATCTGTAGTATGAGAAAGATAATAACAACTACCCTAATAATAGGGCTTTATATTATGAGCCTGAGTGGACAAAAACAAATAGGCATAGGCATGACTGTGGGCATGACAAGTCACGGTGGTGACTCTGCAAGTTGGGGTAGACACGGCTTAGGCTTACTCCACAATACAAAGATAGCTTATGGTCTTAATGCAACTTACAGCATTAACGATACATGGGGATTGCGACTTCAGTATAGAGGAACAGAAATACAAGGTGATGACTCGGACTTTGTAGACAAAGCAGAATGGGCTCCCCAACTCGTCAAAAGAGATTTCATGTATCGATCTCAGATTTCAGAATTCGCTATATTAGTAGAATATAAATTGTCGCAACTCTTCTCTTCTAACAATGACAAATCTATCCTTGCAAGTCATTCAAGGTTTTATCCATTTGTAACTGGAGGTATCGCATATGCTATAATCAATGATGATGAGAATATGAGAGACTGGGGAGACCCACCAAGTTTCAGAATGAGTGATGTTTTATTAGATCAGTCTACGGGTTCAGTAGGGGGTATCCAGTTTCCAGTTGGTTTAGGATTCCGATATGAGTTAACTGATTTTCTGCACACAGATCTTTTCTACAATTTCAGATTGCCGATATCAGACTATCTTGATGGCATAAGTGAATCTGCTAATCCTGACAAGAATGATGCTTACCAGATCTGTGGTGTTAATATAGGAATCAGATTTAATACTGAAGGTGATGATATAGACAATGATGGTGTAAGCGATAGTGAAGATGAGTGTCCAGATAGAGCAGGTTCCAAGTTACTATTTGGCTGTCCCGATCAAGATAATGATGGTATAATGGATGATTATGATAACTGCCCTAACGAGTTTGGACTAGCTAAAAATTTTGGATGTCCTGAGAAGGCTAAAGATGGCAAGACAAATAGATCGGATTAGAATATTATTAACCAATAAATATTATTTGTATTCTATCTTTCTTTCTGTCATCATTTTATACTGTTCTAAAGCTTCTTCTATACTTAAATCCGATGGCATATTACCCGTTGATCTCATTACAGAAGTAAATATAAATGGGAAATCACTTTTCGCTAAAAAGTCAGACTTTATCGCAATTTGCTCTAATTTATCAGCATTCCATTTAGATCTTACCTTATTTGCACTCTTGACTGCTTCTGTAGTCAAGTCAGGAAGCCATATCTTATTGTTTAGAGAGTCTGGTAATAATGGTTGCTTATATTGCCATGTAGAATAAACTTCGAAATTTTTCTTATCAACATCATTTTGAAAATTCAGATAGAATATTGCTTTTTCAGGATCAAATCGACCTTCATTTACAGCTTTACACAGTAATGGTTCGAGATCAAGAACGTTCTTATCTCCACTTCTTTTTTGAGCATTATGATGTAAAACTATGTAATGATTTTGCCCCCTTAATGACTTAGTATAACCAAGTTCTATTTGGGAAGGAAATCCAATCGAATCAGTTAAGGAGATTATTCGATTCATATTTATAATACGATTAGCATTTATAGTATCATTATGCGTATCATACATGGGACGGAATAATTGATCTCTATCAAAAATCTCATCGACTTCTTTTCTTAGTTTAGAATCATACGCAACGGTACTATTTACTCTTAAAGCATCCCATTCGTCCTCACTGATATAAGTACCAACAAAAGTTGATTTCACTTTAGAAATATCTTCTGAGTTGTTAATTAATAGTTGGAGGTTTGAATTTCGATCTATTAATCTATTTGCTAATTGATTACTAATGGAAGCATTAAACACATCATGTCCGAATGGCTTTTCGATTTTTTTGAATGCTTGTAAATAATAGTTTGATGCCTCTATATATTCTCCCTTACATAGTAATAGTTCGGCTTGATTAGTTATTTCATGATATTTCTTAATTGACGGATTGTTGCAATCACATTGAGTGAGCTCAACTTCTGATTTAGTATCGCTTTCAGCTTTTTTATTTTCACCACAACCAAACTGAGCTAAAGTGATGTCTCATGATATACGTTGACAGGAAAAGTGTTGATAATTTTTCTAAAATTACAATATTATGTCAAAGAAAAAGAGACAAACCTACAGCGAAGCGTTTAAAAAAGAGAAGGTGAGTTTACTTGA
>Ga0209187_1002030_pt1 | contig 20662 bp, 12 predicted proteins | sample BantaG_FD_187430 | JGI IMG/M metagenome (GOLD analysis project Ga0209187, IMG submission 187430) | Marine algal microbial communities from Bantry Bay, Ireland - BantryBay_4 metaG (SPAdes) (version 2) | ecosystem: Host-associated > Algae > Red algae > Unclassified | place: Bantry Bay, Ireland...
TTCTATAATCTTTGGCATTATTATCCAATTTATGCCAAATATACGAATAATTGGCAAATATTAGAAATCTAATAAACGCCAGTAATGTCACATACTGGTAAATATTAGAATATTCAGCTTTGGGTGGTGGGTGGGGAAAGATTGCGGGTTGCGGAAAAAGCAATGTGTCTGAAAGACTCTTTGCTTTTTTTGAGGGTTGCATTTTTTTTCTTATCAGCTTGCATGTAATGAATGATTATAAGCGGAGTATGACCGTAGGGAGTATTCCGTCTTATATGGTGTTACATGCTGGTCCTCTACACAGTCTATCTTACGACTGTAATCGTTCCAATAAACCTTTCTGTAGATAGGCTTTCTGAGCTATTGATCTCTACTTCAATATCATAAGCATAAACACCAGGATTAACAGAGATATTATCTTTAGAACCACCCCAAGTGAAAGTATCTGCCGAAATATAAACCATACTACCCCATCTATCATACACTTTAGATGTAACAATCCTAAAATCACAATCAGAACGAATTGAGGTTTGGTTGTTTGGAAAAGAACTCAAAGAAGAAATGATATTTGAGATATAGAAATTACAATCTATGCAAGGATTGAAATCTACATTAAAGTTAATATTCTTCTGGCAGCTTCCCTTATAACAAGATAAAGTGTAGTCACCTGCATCATTAATGATGAGAGAATCTGTAACAAGTTTGTTATCAAAATAAATTTCATCATAGACAGATGAATCTAAGTCTATAATAAGCCGTGAACCTTCACATAAAGTAGTATCTCCTATGCCAAAATCTGTGAGCTCAAAAATTTCGACATTGTCAAGTAATACATATGAACTAGGACTAAACCAACTTAAATCTGTATTACCCGCATTTTCTCGATCTTTTCTCAAGGTATCTAAGTTTGTCTCTCCATATTCTAAAAAATTTCCAAACATCAAGCCAATCTCATCTCCACTTGCAGTGTAGCAAGATTCTATCTGAATATAATTCTCGTAATCATATAGCATGCCATGTGGGTTAGTAATGTCTGGATCGAAGGTATAATAGTCAATATAGTTACCATTGGTATCATAAGAACTAAATTGCGAAGTATCCCGCTGGAAGACTAAAGATATTTGATCTGAAGTCATAAAATTCCATATTTTGTCAATAAATCCTGAGGGCTTTACCCAGTAACTGACTTGGTATATTTTTCCTTTTATTAAAGCCTGCTTAAATGTGCCCTTTACATATTCTCTGTAGAACAAGGTGTCACTCCATTCTATTACTCTTCCCACAGTATGAAAACCTACTGCTCCTCTTCCCTCATAAGGAATCCAATAGTCTGTAATAGAGCTGACAAAACTGCAACTGTAATGAATGTGGTCTGCCGTATTATGCTTTTCCCATCCTTGTATTTCTAATGGCCTCCATGTAATTCTGCAGCTATCTTCCTCAAAGTAGCCATTGACCACAAGATTCTGGGCTTCTAAAGAGGGAAAGCCAATCAACAAAAAAGCGATATTTAGAATAATTATTCTCATAATAAGTTAGCCAGCAGAAATTGTTTCCTTCTGGCTAAAAGTAAGTATATTAATAATCTTATTCGATTATGATTTTATGTGAAGATGATTTACTAGTCAGAAGATTAGTTACTGATAATAAATAGACTCCATTCTCTATAGCACTAATATTTATAGTATGTGCCACTGTGAGTGCTGTATTTTGATAAATCCGCTCACCTAATAGATTATATAGCTCGATTTCATATTCATCATTAGTAGAAGCAAATTCTATGTTTATAAAGTCTTTTGCAGGATTCGGGTAAACTAATGCCTCAGAAGTGTTGTAGAATATCTGTTATTGATATTATCTGATTGAATTCTTGATCACTTAGATTTAATACAAAAGCCTCATAACTAAAAGGCACTATAAACCTATGGATACTATTGGTTTCAAGTAAGCTAGGTACACATGCAATTGTAAAACCAGCTGATATTACCTCACGTCTTAGAAAGTGGATTTTTGACTTAGGTTTAAAATATATGAAATTGGGCTCAATAGTATAGTCGTCATATTCAATTTCATGCATACCACCGCCCTTTGAAAAAAAATACTAACTCAGAAAAACATATGGGAGTGTGTAGAACAAACTGCACTTTTATAAAAAATTTCCATACTTGTAGACCCTGAAGTTTGCCAATATTGCAATATCCAGATTTCTTTTCTTTTATATGTCGAGGCATGTGAGGACACCTGCCTTCCGAACAAGGTTCAGTTTCTCGGCAAAAGAAACGAGGCAAAGGTGTCCTAACATTTGCCATAACGCTAAGCAAGGTCTATCAAAGTTTGCCAATAGCTTCAATGAGCCCAACAAACACATCAGTGTGTAGAGTGAGTTCCACTTTTAGATAAATAATTACATATCTGAAAACTCTAAATCAAGCAATATTCCAAGGGCCTGTAACTATTTGGACATCAATTAACACAAGGTTTAGTACAAGATATTATTATACATCATACGGAATAGTTGTCCCTCAATAATAGACTCAGGATATAATAGAAGCTATTCTCATTATAATTATTATTAGCCTTCCGAGATCTTACTATATGTATTAGGTTACATTTGCCCCTTCTTAAGATTCGCATTTACCATAATACATAGACATAAGCTATAATTCTCATGCTAGAAATACTTAATAATTGGATAACAGATCAGAGCGTAGGGATAGCTACTGCAGACATTGTAGCAAGAGGCTTACTCCTGGCGATGATTCTTATACTGAGTTTTATAGTATACTTCATTGCCAAGCACTTTATACTTAAAGGCATCGCAACCATCATAAGCAAAACGGCTACTAACTGGGACGATGTCATACTCAAGAAGAAAGTATTCAGTAGGATAGCACATCTGGCACCAGCTATTGTAATCTACTCTCTTATATCTATCCCATTCGAAGGGCACCATCTGTTGATCGCCATTATTAATGGGGCTGCATTGATCTATATGATCATTATGGTTATGCTGGCTATCGATGCATTGCTTAATGCTTTCTTAGCCATCTACAATACTTATGAAGTCTCTAATAGGATTCCCATCAAAGGTTTCATTCAGGTATTCAAAATACTTATCTACTTTACTGCTGCGATATTTGTCATTTCAATATTATTGAATAAGACGCCTTTAGTTTTATTTACAAGTTTAGGTGCTCTGACGGCGGTATTGATGTTTATATTTAAAGATTCCATTCTGGGATTCGTTGCCGGTATACAATTATCGGCTAACCGAATGGTAGCCTACGGCGACTGGATAGAGATGCCTAAGTATGGTGCCGATGGTGAGATCATCGATATCGCTCTGACGACTGTCAAAGTCCAGAACTGGGATAAGACGATAACGACAATCCCTACCTATGCATTGATATCGGAATCATTTAAGAACTGGCGTGGGATGGCAGAAGCTGATGGCCGTAGAATAAAGCGATCTATAAATATCGACATAAGTACTATACAATTCTGTACCGAGGAGATGCTCAGCAGATTCAGCAAGATCCAATATATTTCTTATTATATAGAAAGTAAAAAAACAGAAATCCAAGATTCTAATAAGCAAAAGAATATCGATGACTCAAGCATGGTCAACGGCGTAAGGATGACTAACATCGGCACCTTCCGTGCATACATTAAAGCCTACTTAGATAACCATCCTAACATCAACAAAGACATGACATGCCTGACAAGGCAACTCGCTCCTACTGAGCATGGACTGCCTATTGAGATATATGTATTCTGCAGTGATAAAGTCTGGGCTAATTATGAAGATATCCAAGCTGATATTTTTGATCATATATTAGCTGTAGTGCCAGAATTTGACTTGAGAGTATTCCAAGATCCGAGTGGTGGAGACTTTAGGAAGTTAGTTGGCTAAACCAAATATTTTTTTTTTTGGAAGTGAGCATTTAATTTAGAACCGTACTACATCTTAACAAATTTACGTGTACCCTTACTCCCCGATTCATTATGGATCGAAAGAAAGTAAATGCCATTCTTCAGTTCCGCAATGTCAATGTTGAATTTTAATTTCTGATGTTGCGATACACTTACAATACGACCAGAAATATCTGATATCGTTATAGTAGAATTTTCTCCATCACTGATACTTATATGAAGCACCTCAGAAGCTGGATTAGGAGACAGCGTGAAATCAACATGCTCTACATTTTCTGTAGAAGTAGTTATTCCATCTGTGACAGCACGTAATACTCGACCATCTTCTACGGCAATAACTAGTCTGTTCTGCGAATCGAAATCTCCGTCTATAAATGTCTCAAATGATTTATTTCTGACTTCTACCTTATCATAATCTATGGCGTATTTAGATCTTACGAAATGAGTGCCATCAGACTGAAGAATAAAAGCTCTATCGTTGTTGTCGGTTTGCACTAATCTACCTTGAGGAGCTCTACCAACGGGTTCTATATCTAACTCAGAGATATTAGGAGAATAGTATACTGGATATGAATCCGACCCCCTACCCCATGACTCTAAACTTTTGGGATATACATATATTTCACCGCCACCATTAATAATAGAATAATAATTAAGACTTGAACTCGAGGATGTAACATCTTGTATCTTTTCAATCTTAAAATTATCGTTTACATCGATGATGTGGTATATTCCATTATCAGAATGCTTATCACCAAATAAATAAATTTTTTCATTTAATAATACAGCACTCATATTACGAGAAAGACAATGCTCAGGATTTAAAAAATACTTTTCAAAAGGTAAATTATCTACAGAAATGTAGACATGTGTTGAGACATCAAAACAATCCGAATTGCTTGTCACAACTCTATAACGTCCATTATCTAATGAAAACACTTCATTGTTGTTTGACAATAAATCCCAATAATCAACACCTCCACTTTGAGATATTTGGGCTACACTATTCGTTTTATTACTTATAATATCATCAGTACCTAAAGTAATGCTACCTTCTTCAGTAAGAGCCCACGCATTAATTCTTCTATCACGAGAGTCAAATAGTTTAACCCAACTATTACCTTCATCTTTAGATTGAAATAAAACATGCTCAGTACTCGCATAAATAATATCTTTATCAATTTTGAATTTTATGATTTCTGAATTTAAGAAAGGAAAATCATTTATTTCAATCTCGGTTTCTAATTGTCTATCAATTATCCTAAGGTGATTACTTCCTGTATACAATAAATATTTGCCATGGAAACTTAATGATTCAAACGGAGAAATTGTGTCAACAGGATTAATATTTTCTGTCAAATGTGCACCCCCCAGTTTTAATGAGAATAAAGTATCTCTTGATCTAAAATAAAAATAGTTATTAAAAATTGAACGGCCATTTAGACTTCGGCCGTTCAAATCTAAAGTTTCAAATGTTTCGCCTACATCTGCAGAATAATGCAATTCTATATCATAGCTTTTATGAAGAATAATCTGATTTGCAAAAAAACCAATGTAGTAACCTGACATAGGACCTAATCCCTCAGGCAATACTTTAGAACTAATCCAGTTAAATTCATCATCATACTTTTCTAAAAGAAATCTATTAGTTGATGACGAGGAATCTGACATTGTCGATACTAAAAAATATTGCTCATTATAAACATGCAAATAACTAATTAGACCTTTATCTGAATACCGCTTAAATGAATCATAGGTCCTTCCTTTATCAATTGATCTAAAAATTGAATCAGTTTTTACATAGTAAGCTTCATTACCTTTTACATGCCACCTCCCAAGTGAAAAATTTTTAGAAAACAATCTATTCCAACTACCATCTCTAAATATTAATGGATCTCTAATTATACTAGCTACACTACTTCCAATTATAGCAGATCCATCAGCCAAAAAAAAACATAACCTGGAACAAATCCTTCCGGAAAACCATTTACTTCATCCCATAACTTCCCATTATCGATACTCTTATACAATTTAGAATCACTAATTACAAATATGCCACCATATGGTGCTATATATGCATTTCTAACATCTGTTAATGGTATTCGAGCCAGCTCCTCATATTCTATTGATTGTCCACGACAATCACTTGATAAAATCAGCTGAACTAAAAAGAAAAGAAACCAAATTGAAATTCTCATACCGACGGCTTTACATTGATCATAACAAACCCTAACACCCTAATGACAAAATAAAATGCCACTACCCCTACAACATATTAATTTATTTTTATGTGTAAAGGCAAGTATATCAACAATATGGACAGGATCCAAATTCGAAAAAAAATATAACTTAGTTATACTACACTATCCCAAACCGATCAGGATTATCCCTCATATATCTTAACTTAGACTCGAATAAAGCCCCCATATTTTGAGCACGCAGCACAGCTTCATCTGCTTTAGGCCCTTCAAAATTTTCACTAATTACACTCTCAAATAAAAGTAGCCATCTACCGAAATGTACTTTCTCTATTCCCAAACTTATATGTCGAGCAAATGGATTACCCGTATATTCTTGAGCTCGAAAAAGAATAGAATTCCAAAAACGATACATCCTTTCTAAATGTATCGGCCACTTATCATCTGGGATCTTGCCAGTAAAGACTGGACCAATCAAAGTATCCTTTTGCACCTTTCCGTAAAATGAATTTACGAATAAGATGATGTCTTCTTTACTTTGGATATCATTCATGATGTAAGCTTTAAACTACTATTCATAATATAATTTAGTAGTTCTACAATCACTCAAATAATCGATGATCAAATGGAAAAGGATCCGCAGCAGTAATTTTAATTTTATTAAATTCTTTATGGTAGGGATTAATCAGAATATTATAATCTCCTTTTACAACAGCTGAAGGAACTCTCAGGAGACAGAATTTATTTTCTTGGATGAAGGCATTACCTATAGATCTTGTTATAGGCATATATTCTACGAGCCTATTCCATTGTATTGGAAGTGCATCAGCTTCGATGCGTTTTATTTTAACTTTATCTGGAATATGGATGCTCATCATATAGTAATCATCAGGAATCTCATCCATCTCTAAGTGCACTAATAATTCTGCCATAGCAAGGGCTCGACTGCTGGCAGTATAGACTATCTCTATCCCTGCACTATTCCACCGGCCACCATACTTAGCAGCACCGATTCCACTCAATGAATCTTTAGATTGCTCTCTAGCTAATCGATAGCATATCATGCAAAAATACCATGCTCGATATGGTGTAACTCTGTCATGACAAGCTCCTTACCATAAGAACTACTTAATAGATCAATAGGACGCTTGTCACCAAAAATAAACTTAGGCTTATACAACCATCGCTCAAACTTTTCAGATGAGCCAAATACGTCTACGCCCTTATATACGACTTCTATAAACTCAAATATCTTCTCAGTGTATATAGGCTTAAGCATGGTGTGTTCTTTTTGATATCGCTGCATAGTTCTATACGGTATATTAGTAATGTGGCACCAATCTGTCATACTAAATGGAGTAGCTTCTACCACAGTAAATAAAAACTGACTGCTCACTCCAGTCTCTATCAATGAGTGCAGTAGTATCTTCTGATCCATAAGCTTGGTCATTGTCATACCATAGCTGGCATGAGGCTCTTTGACCATCCCGTCTGATGATGCTTTTATATTATTAAGCTCTATTATTAAAGCTTTATTAATGATACTTGAATTAAACATAATACGCCATTTGTCACAAATATATTACTTTTTGGCATTGTTTGAAAGTATTTCGTCATATTTAAATTCTTACTACTCAGAATCATCCGAGACCACTTTTATAGAGGTAATTTAAAACCATAATGTTAATTCTTATGCAACTCTCCTGCCTGCGGCAAGGTAGGTTGAAGCACAACTCTTCATAAAACTTAATCCCTCACGATATAGCATGATAAATGAAATTCTATATCGGCCTGCACTCCAAGCAGTTACATATAATTTTAACCTGGGTTTTTATATCACTTCATAATATCAACTAGCCTTTTGGCGATGCTATCTGAAATTTTTTTAGGTACTCCATATATTTTAAAGAGTTTCAATAAATCACTTTTTTGTGATTGAATTTCTTTGATAATACCTTCTGGATTCTTAATGGTAAAGTCTTCAGCTATTTTTAAAATATCAGATCGTTCAATTTTATTTCGCTTACCATTTACACAAAGAGCTCTGCTTGATTTTTTAAAGTCAATTAACGGATTCATTGCATATGTAACATCATATGTTGGCGATAATTGCCAGTCATCACTTTCTCTGTCATAGATAAATGAATGATTCTTCAGATGATCATCCGTATTACCGTAGATCAGATTAAACACCATACGCTTAAATAGCTCTTCTATCTGAGCATGTGAGACTTTCAAGAAAGAACAAAGCTTAAACAGATTTTCATAGCTTGATTCATTAGGACTCTTAAAATCCCAACCTGTCATTCCAGATGCCGTCAGTATATGTTGTTTCTCTCCATTCTGCCTATCAAATCGCAATGTGGCAAAATGCTTATCGTCTATCAATTTAGAATCCATGATTCTTATACCCACCTTATGCAGAGTAAGGTAATAGCAATATTCTATAATCTCCCTATGATAATTATCTTCCTCATCCAATGCTAACTTGACTAAGTAGTGATTGTACTTGTCCGAGAACTCTATATCTCCGGGAATGACCTTGCCGTCTTTCTTACTTTCAGAAATTAGAATCTTAGGCCTTGCACCTCCAGCAGATGTGCCTATCTTAAATATATTAATTAGTGCCTGGCTGCTTAGATCTTTTTGATACCTGGATTTCTTTAAGCCTAAGACATCCTTGAGGACATCTATTATTTCGGTGAGATTAATTGTAGCATTGAGAGGCAATTTTTTACTTGGGCTATATTCGATAGCCCCCATACCTCGATTGGCAACATAAGCCAATTGCTCTATTACCGATATATTATTCTGATCTTTAGTATCTAACCACGCTTTGAATATGATAGAACCAAACTTGTCAGGTAACGAATCTGCAAATTGAGGAGGGATTCCTTTAAATGTTTCATTATCAAATTGGCTAAACAACTGAACATGAGGTATTCTCTTAATGATGCCCGTTTTCGGAAAAATATTAAGTAATTCATTGCTCCTTAAGAATTCTGGGTTGTATTGAAAGGATGACCTTTTTTCATTTTCATTCAGCCCTATCCTACCTATTTCATGACCAAAAAGCTTAACATTAATTATGTCGTTCGTAGCCATTAGTACATAGATTTTGAATTAATAATATGATTTTTGGCTTTAATCACCTCTGCGTTAAGTTGCTCCAGTAGATCAACTTCTTTCAATACTTTTAAGATCGTATCGACAGTAAAATTCTTTCCCATTTCTAAGTTTTGGATTGTTGTCCTGGAGACATCCAGAGATTGTGATAGTTGGGCCTGAGACAAGCTCCGCTGCTTTCTTATCGCTTTCACCAGTAAACCCAGCTCTTTTTTTACTTCTTTAATTTCTATTACATCAAACATAAAATGACCATTATACTGTACAATATATAGTAAACTAAGATGGAATGCTTGCTATAATGGTCCATTAAGGCAATATTAGTAAAATGAACATTATATTGGACATAATTATCAATATTGACACCTATTGAACACTATAATGGTCAATATCAATTTAAACGGATTTTTGTTTAATATGGTCTAGACACATACCGACATGGCATTAATTCCATTAAAAACACAATGCCAATTAATGCCTTCATACAGCATTACCTGCTATGACTAAGTCTTGACCCTAACAGGCCTATCACTAACCCGCATATTAATATCCGCTGTCATCACTTCTACTCCATTAACATCCACTACTGATACATGACATATCTGATGATTGATATTGTCCCAGTCAGGTGTACCAAGATCACAAATACCTACAAGATCTGTCTCCGCTTTCTTAAGATAAGCGACTTGCATACCGACAGGTATCCATCGTCTGTGAGCAGGGATAGATGCCTCCATACATACACCTGCAGCAAACTCACATAGATTACATATCGCAATGGCGTGCACTGTTTTGAGATGATTATGCACTTTCCGTCTTTTAGACATACTAACTTTTATGTAATTAGGTCTGACATCTACGATATAAGGTTTAATAGTTTTAAAATACGGCGCTATACCAGCAACAAGGTGTGAGAATATCTTTTTACCAAATGGAAATTTAGCACATTTAGCTTGGAGGGAGAGAACTCTATTATTTTTCATTAAACTTAAAATCCTTTAATTCTGAAAAGCAGGCTACTTCATTTAGTATTATGCAGATATACTGCATGGTAATAAGTATCATTGTTATGATAAATTATCAATACCATATTTCCACTCAAAATATTGATATTTGTCTAAATCAATAAATATACAGTCCCTTGAAGATACTTCATACAGCAGATTGGCACATAGGTAAGGTACTCCACAAGCAAGAGTTAAGAGAAGAGTTAGTTCTCTTTTTCGATTGGTTGATCATGACTATTGATAAAGAGAGTATAGATATATTATTGATCTCAGGAGATGTATTTGACTTAGCTAACCCTGCCGTGAAAGACAGAGAGTTGTATTACAGTTTTCTAAGCAGGCTACTTATATATAAAATAAAAGTGATCATTACAGGTGGCAATCACGATGCAGTCGGTCTCCTTAATGCACCTGAGCCGATATTAAAACATCTTAATATCAACATCATAGGAGGTGCCACAGAAGACATCGAAGATGAATTAATTATAATTAGAAATGAAGAAGAAGAAGAAATAGAACTCGTCGTTGCAGCAGTTCCTTTCTTAAGAGACAGAGACCTAAGAAACAAAAACACGGACAACCAATACAAAAACAGAACTGAAGCGATAAGAGAAGGCATAAAAAATCACTATGCAAATCTTGCCAATATCTGCTTATCAAAATATCCAAACATTCCATGTATCGCAATGGGGCATCTATACGCGTCAGGTTCTATCACAAGTGATAGTGAGCGAGATATCCATATCGGCAATGCAGCAGCAGTAGATTCGACGATATTCTCAGACACTTACAATTATGTGGCATTAGGACATATCCACCGCCCACAGATAATTGGAAAAAATTCGTTTATTCGATACTCAGGATCACCTATAGCCTTAAGTTTTTCTGAACGCAAAGACGAAAAGTCTGTAATCCTATTGGAAATGAGGGATGGAATCATCAAAGAACCACAAGTCATCGCAGTACCAAAAAATAGAGAGCTCTATAAAATAAAAGGCAATGAAAATGATATTATAGAAAAGCTAAAAAATTATAAGCCAGACTTTCCATTGACCTCATATGTAGAATTAGAAGTAACAGAAGATACATACAGCTCTATCACGCTTGCTCGCATCGATTCTCTGATTTCTGAATTTGACAATGATAAATTTAAGATACTTAAGAGCAGAGTAGAATTTAAAAAAGGTGCTAAAGACACATCAGGATTATTTACTGAGGGCACTCGGATAGAAGACATCACACCACTTGAAGTATTTACAGAACTAATAACTCTTGAAGATATTGCAGAAGACACTCAAGCTATCATGAAAGAAGCGTTCAGAGAATTATTAGATGAAACCTTAGAATCCAGTTAGCTATGAAGATTATTAAACTAAGCTTCAAAAACATCAACAACCTCAAAGGAAACCATGAGGTAGACTTCTCATCTGAGCCGCTATCATCAGCTGGACTATTCGCGATAACAGGCCCTACAGGATCTGGAAAGTCAAGCCTTCTTGATGTAATTACATTAGCGTTATTCAATAAGATCCCACGATTCAGTAAGTCTATATCTAAGAATGAGATAAGTAATTCAGGTTCTGTACTCACCCATCACACTACTGACGCAGAAGCGCATCTCACATATAGCGTCAAAGGTAGGACTTATACATCAAGTTGGTCTATAACTACAGCAAGGACTGGAAAGCTTAAAGACTATGAGATGTTCATCTATGACAGCGAAGGCAAGGTACTCGATCTAAAAAAGAGCGAAGTCCCAGCACATAATGAATCCATAATTGGCCTCAAGTACGATCAATTTATAAAGTCTATTCTGCTATCGCAAGGAGAATTCGCAAAGTTCCTAAAAGCTAATAAAAACGAACGAGGCGAACTGCTGGAACATATCACAGGGACATCTATTTACAGATCAATAGGAGTAAAGGCATACGAAAAGTTTAAAACTTCTAAATCCGAATTAGAATCGGAATCTGCACTTCTCGGAGAAATAAACATCTTAAGTGAAGAAGAAAAAAATAATTACATCAACGAAACCAAAAACATAGAAGAGAAGCAAACGGAAATAGGAGTCATACTCAAAGAAGCAGAAAAAATAGCCCAAATAAAATCAGCCTTACAGCAGAACACACAAAGTCTAAGGCAAAACGAAGCATTGCAAATTAATATCAGTTCAGAGTTTGAAAAATTTATCCCCTTACAGCACAAACTGGATCTGCATCAGAAACTGAGTCCTGTACAAGGCTCACTCGCTTCATATAATTCAGCAGTAGCCAATGCATTACAAAGTCAAAAAAACTTAGACAGCTACAAAGCCCAATTAGCAACTGCAAAGGACAATCTTCGTTCAGCCATATCAGAAATGCAGACTATCACTAAGAAGAATGTAGACGAAGCAAACTTCAAAAAAGTCATGATTGATTTTGAGATGGCTATCAATAACATGGATCGAGATCTGAAAAATATAAAAGATCGAGGAATAGAAGAAAGGGAAAGAAACAATAGACTCATCTCACAATACCCTACCCAATTTCTAAAGGAGGTAAAACCTAAAGAAGCGCTTCTTTTATTATCAGAAAGAAAGGTCATATTAGAAAAAGCAATAGCGGATTCTCAAATCACTAAAAATACTGATCTACCTAAAACAAAATCTAATCTCAAGCAAAAGCAAAACACATTAGAGTCACTAATAGATATTAATCACGGCTATGAACATCTAAAAGCATTATCAGAAAAAGTGCTTAAGATCGAAAAAGAGTTAAAGGATCTCAACAAAAAAAGTGAGGATCTAAAACCGCTCATAAGCAAATGCAAAAGTCTGGATGGCACGCTTAATGACAATATCAATTTGCTACAGAAACAGCGAGAAGACGCTATTAAAATAGCTAATCTCGAATCTCTCCGTAATGAGTTACATGATGGTACTGCCTGTCCTTTATGTGGATCGATAGAGCACCCTTACAGCTCACACCTACCTGATGACGAGGATGATTCCATCACCAAAAAAATGGAAGACATCAAAATTAAAGTAACTGCAAACAACTTAGAACTCGATAATCTAAATAAAGAATATACAATCGCTATAACGCGTATAGATCACAACAAACAATCACAAACATCAACGACGAACGAACTATCAGAAGTCAAAAAAAATATAGAAGAGAACATAAAATCGCTTAAGCTCGAAGAGAAATTAGACAGGACCACTCTACCTTCTCTCATCAGAAGATCAAGTGCAGAAATAGAACAAACGGAAAAAGCTATAGATGCGATCCAAGAGCTAAGCCTAAATGAGGATCTCAAAACAAGCTATACAAAACTGGAATCCATAAGTAAAGAATACAGAGCACTTCAGACTAAGAGAAAAGAAGCATTTGAAGGTAGTGATGTGAATTCTATTACCAACTCATTACAAGAGAAGTTTGAGTCTAATAAATCTAAACTAACTGAACTAACTGCAGTAATCACAAAGGAAACTGATTCTCTCAAAAGGGACAAGAACTTAGCTACGCAGATAGAAAAAGAATTGCACCCAAGATTGTCGTCATTAGGATTTAGCGATATAAGTGACGTCAGCAATAATTTACTCTCAGAAGAAAATCAACAAACTATAACTCACCAAAGAGATAAACTTAATCACGATCGTACCAGCATTGCCACTACCATTGCCACACTTAAAGAGGAGCAAAGTAATCTTCTCACTCAAGACACAAAACCTGATGTCCAACTACAAGCTCTTACTGAATATATCATCAAACAAAAGGAAATCAAAGAGGAAGGCCTTAAAAGAAAAGGAGAATTATCAGCCATCTTAAAACGAGATGAAGAAGATCAAAATAAAATCAAATCGAAGCAAGCCAAAATCAAAAAGCTAACTGCCGAATATGAAAAGTGGTCACTCCTTAAAGATCTTATAGGTGATGCCAATGGACATAAGTTTTCGAATTTTGCTCAGGGTCTCACTCTTAAGAACTTACTGGTCTACGCTAACATCAGACTTAAGGACTTATCCGATAGATACCTATTGGATATGCCTGGCAATGATGATGCTTTAGTCATTATAGATCAATATCAAGGCAATACATCACGGTCTGTGACAACATTGTCTGGTGGTGAAAGCTTTCTTATTAGCCTGTCTCTTGCACTGAGTCTATCAGATATGGCTTCTAAGAATACTTCTCTAGAATCGCTATTTATAGATGAGGGTTTCGGAACTCTGGATCATGACACCTTAGAGCTTGCAATGACGACATTAGAGAAATTGCAATCAGATAGTCAAAAAACTGTCGGCGTCATATCGCATGTAGAAGCCTTAAAAGAAAGAATCCATGTACAGATCAAACTGAATAAAAATGCTCAAGGCTATAGCTCTATAGAAGTTGTTGGATAATTTAATCTTCCCATTAATACTCTTCGGAAAAACTATTTGACCTATAAGGATGGATATAATAGCAAAAGCCCCGACTATACAAGTCGGGGCTTAGTGGTTTTTGGGACCTCTTTATGATCTGTAACAAATCATATATCATTTAAATACGCTGACGAGCACTGCTCATATGACGTACAGTAATCTGTGTTATTCAACGATAATTAATTTCTTAACAATCTCTCTTCTATCAAGATTAATCTTCATAGAGTATACACCTTTCGCAAAATCACTAACGTCTAACTTATAGATCTTTAATCCCGACTCTACATCAACATCTACTAAAGCATTAGCTCTTGCAATGCGTCCTTGAGCATCATAGATATTTACCACAAGATCAGTTACTGGCTTAACTACTTCCAACTCCAATGTCAATTCATCCACGACTGGATTAGGATATATCGAAGCAGCATTCTTACCATCAATAACTTCACCTTTTCTATCTACAGATACAATTTTAGAGCTATCATAAGTGTCATCTAAGTCTACTTGCTTAATTCTATAATAGTATATACCTGTCTCTGTCACATCATAATCCTCGTAACTGTATGCTTTATCATCTTGATGATTTCCACTTGATATAATCTTAGCTATACTTGAGAAGTTTTCTAATCCATCTAATGATCTTTCTACTTCATAATAACTTACATTATTTTCTGATGCTACATTCCATGATACAGTGTGGTGACCTCCGTTATTCTCTGCAGTGACATCTAACCACTCTACAGATAATACACCGAATACAACACCCGCATCTACGTTAGGTCTATGCTCTCCTGGATTGATCGTATAGTACTCAGTAGTCATCGGTCCATTACTACCATCTACATCACTATCCATACTCTCATCATTACCCATATTAGGAGTGGTTACTGCCATTCCGTTAGGTAGGTCAAACTTTAAGTAATAACTATTCTTACCGAGGTAGTCGATCATGTAATCACCATTGTTATCAGTAGTAGACTGACCTAATACAGAACCTGTATTGTCGTAAGCTCTTACGATGACATTAGCTACGCCACTCTCTGCGCTTTCTCTCATACCGTTATTATTAGAATCCATCCATACATTGTCTCCTATGGTACCCATCGTATAATAACCAGCTCCTATATCACATCTTTCTTGACCACATAAAAGCTGTATCTCTGACGTCGTTCCTGGGCCAAAGGCTCCTGTTACATCACTATCTACAGATTCATTAATACCGAAATTTGCTACTGCTGGTACTAATGTCGCTGGAGGATTATTGAACTTCAAGTAGTATCTACCTGGGGCAACACAAAATTTGAAGTATCCATCATCTGAAGGTGTACCTGGCTTGTGACCAGTATATTCGTAATCGTATAATATCCAGCTATTACCTACAAATTTGTATAGCTCTACCTTAAGACCATTGATACCATTCTCGAAAGAATCCCATACATCGTTCTCATTGTAATCTAACCATACAAGCTCTCCTAATGCTACACACTTATAAAGCCCTGCATCGAAGCTATTGATATCACATTCTCCTGGAGATAGATTAACCAATGCCGTCGTTCCAGTACCATTGCTGCCATCTACATCAGAGTCAGCAGAATCATCGCCTCCTATTCCTGGAAGTGTAAACTCATAATCACCGATTAAGAATTTCACATAATAATTACCTGGATACAATTTCTCTACTAAGTACTTACCGTTAACGTCAGTGACTGTTTGTCTGACTAAGAATCCTTGTGCATTGTATACTTCTACTCTGATGCCAGCAATACCGCTTTCACCATTATCTAATATACCATTACCGTTACAATCATTCCACACTGTATCACCTAACTTAGCCAATGGCATTAATCCTACGCTAATGCTATTATCATCGTCTCCATCATCTGGATCTACATCGTCTGGATCATAACAGCCTGATGTCCCTGTAGTATTATCAACGTTGTCGCTGTTAGTACCTGCACTACAAGTTGCATTTCCAGTTGTAAATACAAAGTTATCTAAAGCAGTCGTGCCTGGCGCTGGAAAGTCAAAATCAACATAATATTTCTTACCTGCCTCTAAGCAAACTTGAGCTCCCGGATTAGGAGAATCTTCTCCAAACTGATATTCACCATTAATAGTAGTGGTCGTTGCGATCGGCTGACCTGGTGTAGCTGTATCGCCATCACAAGCATATAAGCTTACTGTGATAGTCTCAGTTACTGGACCTTCGCCTGCACTTTGACATCCATCACCATCTAAGTCATAGAATACTGTTCCTCCCAACTCTTGGCAAGGATTGATACCTACATCTATGTGATTGTCATCATCCCCATCATCACCATCACCGTCATTAGGATTATAACATTCTGATTGACCACTATCCATATCCACATCATCACTATCACTGGCATTAGCACAAGCGCCTTCTGTACTTGAGAACTTATGTCCTTGTAATGGTGCTCCTTCACTATCGTCAAAGTCAAAGACTACATAGTATGTCTTAGCTGGATCTAAACAGATCGCTGCATTAGGATTAGTAGATTCTGGACCGAAGCTATACTGACCATTACTTGTAGTTGTAGTCGTTACTGGAGCACCATTAGCTGGTACGCCTGCACTACATTCATACAATGTAATACTCACTTCTTCTGTCAATAGACTCTCACCATTATCCTGACATCCACTGTTATCTTCATCTAAGAATATCTCCCCTGCAATCGTCTGACATGGATAGATTCCGACACTAATGTGCTCATCATCATCACCATCTTCTGGATCTGTATTCTCAGGATCAAAACATTCTGACTCTCCATTAGATGGATCAATGTCATCAGTTGCAGGTCCTGTAGCACATGTCTCAGAATCATTACTTGAGAACTCATAGAATTCTAATGCACTTCCTGGTGCTCTTGGTATTTCGAATTTCACGAAGTATTCTTTAGCAGGATCTAAGCAGACCATACCACCTGGATTAGTAGATGATGGACCAAACTCATATGCTCCGTCTACCGTCTGCGTACTTCCTACTGGTGCATCAGTTGCTGGATCTTGACCACATTCGTATACACTTACATTTATAGGATCTGTACTTAATGACTCTCCTGCATCTCTACAACCATTGTTATTAAGATCTACGAATACCTCTCCTTTGATTTCTTCACAAGGGTTGATACCTACATCTATATGGTTATCGTCATCTCCGTCATCGCCATCTCCATCTTCAGGATTATAACATTCTGACTGACCATTAGACGGATCTACATCGTCACTGGCATCGCCAGTTGCACATGTACCTTCTACTACTGAGAAGTCAAATCCTTCTAAAGGAGAACCTATACTATTATCAAAGTTAAACTCTACATAATATGTCTTGCCGATCTCTAAACAAACATCTGCGCCTGCATCTGTAGAGTTAGGTCCGAACTCATACATACCATCATTGACAGTAGTAGAAGCGACTGGTGTTCCTCCTGCTGGTGCACCTGCATTACATTCGAATAATGTAACTGTCACATCTTCTTGTACTAATCCCTCTCCGTTATCCTGACATCCATTAGCATTCTCATCTAAGAAGATCTCTCCCGTTAGATTTTGACATGGTGCTAATCCTAAGTCGATATCATCATCTCCGTCATCACCATTTTCTGGATTACTTGGATCATAACATTCTGACTCTAATGTAGACGGATCTACGTCATCTGAATCTGCCGTTCCTGTACAAGTACTGCTATCTCCCGTAGAAGGATGGTAGGCTTGTAGTGGATCTGTATCTGCAAGAGGTACATCGAATACTACGAAGTAATTAAAGTAAGGATCTATACAAACATCTGCACCTACATTAGTTGATTCTGGACCAAACTCATAAGCTCCGTTTTCTGTCGTTGTACTTGCAACTGGCGTCCCTTGTGTTGGGTCATCACCATCACACTGATATAAAGTTACTCCTACTGGATCTGTCACTACTGTATCACCCGCATCTTGACATCCATTATTGTTATTATCGAAGAATACTTCTCCCGCTATATCCTGACAAGGATAGATTCCTGCATCGATATGATTATCATCGTTACCGTCTGCATTGTCATCATCATTGTCTCCATCATCACCTTCATCTTCTGGATCATAACATCCTGACTGACCTGTTGCAGGATCGATATCATCAGTAGAATCAGGTCCTGCGCATACATCTGCGTGACTTGATAAGTTCCAGTTTTCTAATGATTCTCCATCACCATTAGGTATATCAAATACAACATAGTATTCCTTAGCTGGCTCAAGACAAACCATACCACCTTCATTAGGTGAGAATTGTCCGAACTCATATGCACCATCTATCGTCGTCGTCGTAGCTATAGGTGTTCCGCCTGCTGGTGCTCCTGCACTACATTCATACAACGTTACTGTTACTGCTTCGACAGCTGGCATTTCACCTGGGTCTTGACAACCATTATTATTCATATCATAGAATACTGTTCCTCCTATATCTTCACACTCAAATATTCCTACATCTATGTTCTGATCGTCATCTCCTGTAGCACCACTTGGTTCGTAACATTCTGAGTTACCTGTAACAGGATCTGTATTATCAGTTGTTTCAGATACGACACAGAAATTAGAATTAGTAGATATCCCATATGCTTGATTAGGCTCACCTGCTCCGTTATTAAGATCGAACTGAACGAAGTATTCTGTACCTGGCTCAAGGCAAACTTGTGCTGCAGGATCTGTAGCATCTTCGCTAAATTCATACTGACCATTACCATCTGTATCCGTCACAGCTAATGGTGCATCTACTGTAGGATCTTGTCCACACTCATATAGACTTACCGTCACTGCATCTGCAATGAAGTTCTCACCCTGATTCTGACATCCATTGTTATCTATATCGAAGAAGACATCTCCTGCAATCTGTTGACAAGGGAATATACCTGCGTCAATATCTCCATCTGTATCACCATCTGTTGCATCATTATCATCTGGATTATAACATCCTGATGTTCCTGTTGCCGGATCGATATCATCTGCTAATCCTGTCGGATTACAAGCCCCTTCGTTACTTGACCATTCAAATCCATCTAATGCGTCTCCGTTATTATTAGGTAAGTCAAATACTACGAAGTAAGACTTAGTTGGCTCAAGGCAAATAGCACCTCCCATATTAGGAGATTCTAAACCAAACTCATACTCTCCATCTAATGTCATAGTAGACGCTAATGGCGTATCTGTAGCTGGATCTTGTCCACACTCAAATAAGCTCACTGGTACAGGAATCGTAACGACACTCTCGCTACCTTCTTGACAACCATTGTTGTTATTATCATAGAATACAACACCTCCTAAGCTCTCACAACCAAATATACCTGCATCGATGTGATCATCATCATCTCCATCATTATCACTTGGATCATAACATTCTGACCCTCCTGTAGTCGGATCGATATCGTCTGCATCTGCTGGACTTGCACAAGCTTCAGCACCTGTCGTAAATACATATCCTTCTAATGCATCTCCTGGCGCATCTGGAATATCAAATACAACAAAGTAAGACTTGTTAGCTTCTAAGCAAACTTCTGCATTTTCGTTAGGCGATCCTGGACCGAAGTTATAATCACCATCTATCGTCGTCGTACTTGCAAGCGGAGTTGTTGTAGCTGGATCTTGTCCACACTCGTATAAACTCACACCTACTGGACTTGTCACTGCAGTCTCACCATTATCCTGACATCCATTCGTATTCATATCAAAGAATACTGTACCTCCTAACATCTGGCAAGGGAAGATACCTGCATCGATATCCTCATCAGAATCGCCGTCTTCATCATCTTCATTATCTGGACTGTAACAATCAGATAATCCTGTTGCCTGATCTACATCGTCAGCGTCTGCATCATCAGCACAAGGTGCTGTCGCATCATTACCGAACATGAATCCTTCGTAAGCCTCACCTGGACCGTTAGGTAGGTTAAAGCTTGCAAGGTATGTTGCATCTGGATCTAATAGACAGTCACCTG
>Ga0209187_1002032_pt1 | contig 20649 bp, 19 predicted proteins | sample BantaG_FD_187430 | JGI IMG/M metagenome (GOLD analysis project Ga0209187, IMG submission 187430) | Marine algal microbial communities from Bantry Bay, Ireland - BantryBay_4 metaG (SPAdes) (version 2) | ecosystem: Host-associated > Algae > Red algae > Unclassified | place: Bantry Bay, Ireland...
CATATTGGTTTCTATTCCGACCGCGCTTCCAGCGCTTCATATTATTTCCCAATGAATTCCGGTGGTTCCCTTCGGTCACCGACCGGCTAATTGCCTTCAAGCCTCCGGCTTTCTTTTCAGGGCAGATCAAACTCCTTTCCATACAAATGAGTGGAAATCCAGACGACTTAAGGCGCGTAGCGCTGACCCATTGATAGCCACGGTTGACGAACGGAGTTAGGAGGCCGTGGTCCCGGATTCCTCCTTTAAGCCGCGTAGCGGCGACACCTTAGCGGATGAAAAGCGTATGATAAACGATTCCTGGTAATTTTGAGGGTTTCGTTTTAGTGGATTTCGGGCATCACAGGATATAAACAGTATTTAAACTGGGCGGGGCTACGTTCTGCGCCTCGGTTCGAGTTCTCTTACACTATAGCGCCTACCCCTCGTTGCCTCTTACGTCTGCACGTAACCCGGCGCTGCGGCCGCTTCGCGGCCTTGCACACGGGCTACGCTATCCCGCCCACGTTTGGGCGGACTCCCACCATGTCACATGTCGCAGAAAATAGGCTGGACCGCTTATCTAAGTGCCATTGGAGCCAGGCTCAATTATGTCAACGGGGTGCTCGTGATGTGTCCATGTTAAGGCATCGTTCCTGAAGGGTTCCGCGTTCATCCTCTCCACCATATCTCCTCTCGACCATCCCCCGCTGGAGCCGGCTTGAGAAGTAGCGCGGCTTTAGAATGCACGATCCGCTTTTGCAGCGACGAGTGAAACATGTGGTGACGGAGATGCGCGGGTGAGGGAGATGAATCAGGCTTTGTTTTCCGGTGACCTGAGCGCGTTTGGCCGAGCTATGGCAGGGGCTCAGCTTGAACGGTTGATGTAAAGAAGGGATACGAGTGCAACACGAACTTCTCGGTCCGCCGAGAATCTACACGACAGTTGTCATTCTCATTGCCATTTTCAGCTGAGGCTTTAGCCCACCTTAAAATTGATGGCCATGAAGGCCAAGGCTAATTCGCTGGCTTGTCCTGTTTATTCTGTGACAACGTCCTGCGCCCACGCAAACTGACATGAAATCAAACGTTCTCACTGAAGGATCAATCTCCCGACATATCCGCAATATCGCTATGCCGATGAGCATCGGGTTCTTTTTTAACACCATGTTCAATGTGGTCGACTCGTTTTATGCGGGGCAGATTTCGACCTCCGCCTTGGCGGCCTTGACGCTTTCCTTTCCTGTGTTCTTTATCATCATCGCAACCTCAGAAGGGATTGCTCGAGGTTCCGCTGCTTTAATCGCGAATGCGATCGGGGCGAAGGACGATGAAAAAGAGCGACTCCTTACAAGCCAAGTATTCTCCTTGGGTTTGATTTGTGCCTTGGCTCTGACTCTCATCGGGCTTTCTGTTGCACCTCACCTATTTCGAATTTTGGGTGCAGATGGGGCTTATTTTGATCTCGCGATGGATTATGTTTCGCCGCTCTTTATTGGCGCTGTATTTTTTCTCCTTAGCAGTATGAGCAATGCGATCTTACTCGCGCACGGAGATAGCAAAACCTTCGGCAAGGTGCTGGTGGCTGGGTTCCTCCTTAACTTGATTCTGGATCCTTGGTTTCTTTACGGTGGATTCGGGCTACCCGCCATGGGGGTGTCTGGCATCGCATGGGCCACGGTGTTGATTCAGGCTGTTGGGGGACTCTACCTTTTCTCCGTGGTATTGCGACGGAGACATGTTGATGTCACTGCGGCTTTCCGGCAACTACCTAAACTTAAGGTCTATGCCGAAATTTTACAGCAGGGAATCCCCACTAGTTTTAAACTGATGTCCATCGCCCTTGGTTTTTTTGTTACCACTTATTATCTCAAATTTTACGGCGAGGCAGCTGTGGCTGCGTTTGGGGTAGGGACTCGGATCGAGCAGATTGCCCTCTTGCCAGCGATTGGGCTGGGGGCCGCGATTATTTCCATCGTGGGGCAAAATAATGGCGCGGGTAGGGCGGATCGAGTTGCGGAGTGCATGAAGCTCTGCATGAAATATGGTCTGATCCTTATTCTTACTTCGTCTTCCTTGATCTTTCTATTCGCCCCGCCATTGGTGCGCATCTTTACCGACGATCAGGCGGTGATATCAATCGGAGTTCATTACATTCGGATCATGGTCTTTATCCAGTGGGGCTACATCATGGGGTTCATCTACACTGGGTTTCTTCAGGCGATAAAACGACCGATGTATGGATTTATCGAGGCGACCATCCGAAAGATTTTTCTACCACTCGTTGTTTTCTATGTCGTGGTAGAAATCTTCCACGTCGACTTAACCGGACTTTGGCTCAGTATGGTCACGATCAATGTCAGCATGGCCATCGTGACGATTTTCTACGCAAGAAGCGTACTCAAAAAGATGGTGCTTCGCTAAATTGCTTCTCGTGTCGCGAGTCCGAAACCTGTCGCGGATCTGAAAGCCTGTCGCGGATCTGACACCAATAGCACTTAGATAAGCGGCTCAGCGTATTTTTTTGCGTCATGTGACATCGTGGGAATCCGCCCCAAAGTGGGCGGGTTAGGTGCAGACGTAAGAGGCAACAACGGGTAAGCGCTATATTGGAAGAGAACGCGAACCGAGGCGCAGGACGTAGCCCCCTTGGTTGAATTCAGTTTTACCCGACACCCCTAAACCACCAGACCACGGCCTCCTCACTCCGTTCGTCAACCATGGCTATCAATGGGTCAGCGCTACGCGCCTTTAACCGCCTGTATTTCCGCTCATATTGAATACAAATCGTCCTAACTTAGTGCCATTGGGGTCTGACACCAATAGCACTTAGATAAGCGGCTCAGCGTATTTTTTTGCGACATGTGACATTGTGGGAATCCGCCTCGAAGTGGGCGGGATATGGTAGCCCGTGTGCAAGGCCGCGAAGCGACCGCAGCGCCGGGTTACGTGCAGACGTAATAGGCAACGAGGGGTAATCGTTATATTGTGAGAGAACCCGAACCGAGGCGCAGCACCGCGTCAGCTGGCTAAAACCGTACAATTTTCAGCTGAAAATCGTATTCTGAGCACGCATCAGTTGACCTCTGCTTTTTTGAAAGGCATCGCCCATATTGGTTTCTATTCCGACCGCGCTTCCAGCGCTTCATATTATTGCCCAATGAATTCCGGTGGTTCCCTTCGGTCACCGACCGGCTAATTGCCTTCAAGCCTCCGGCTTTCTTTTCAGGGCAGAGCGAACTCCTTTCCATACAAATCGGCTTATCTACGTGCCATTGGGGTCTGACACCAATAGCACTTAGATAAGCGGCTCAGCGTATTTTTTTGCGTCATGTGACATCGTGGGAATCCGCCCAAAGTGGGCGGGTTACGTGCAGGCGTAAGAGACAATAACGGGTAAGCGCTATATTGGAAGATAACGCGAACCGAGGCGCAGGATTTAGCCCCGCTCAGTTTCGATCCTATTATGTTCGAAATCCACTAAAACGAATCCCTTAAAATTACTCGGAATCTTTTATCATACCCTTGTACCCTTTTCTTCCGGTTGGGTGTCGCCGCGATGCGGCTCAGCACCATAGAGTGAAATCATTTTAAGAAAAATATGTGGCGATGCTGAAGCGTGGCATGGTCGATTATGAAGACAAATACCTTTGGTGAACCGGTCTGGCGCCGCCTTCGGGGCGCTCCTCACCGTGTCGAACTTTAGGCCGGAGCCGAAAGGAAGGCAATGAGCTCTTCGGTTAACCCATCGGCTTGCGCCAGGCTCGGGGCCTCGGCAACCACCCGCATGACCGGCTCGGTATTACTGGCGCGCACATGCACCCAATGATCGCCAAAATCGATGTGGACTCCGTCGAGCAGGTTGATTTCCTTGTCTTCATAGCGTCGTCGCAGCGCTCTAAGAAGACGAGGTGCCTCACCGCTACGAATCTCCATTTTCTTTTTACTGATGACATAGGTCGGAAGCTCATCGCGTAATTCCGTAATCGTCTTTTGCTGATGCGCGAGGCGCTCGAGAATAATCGCCATGCCGCCATAGCTATCGCGACAAGGATGGATCTCGGGAATGATGACCCCGCCGTTCGGTTCGCCTCCGATAACCGAGCCTTCACGAAGCATGCGGGTCGAGACGTGAATCTCACCGATTTTAGTCCGGTACACCGGAACATCATGTTGCTTGGCTACGTGTTCAAAAAGCTTGCCGCAGCTTAAGTTGACCACGATGGGCCCTTGCTTATGACGTTCTAAAACCTGTTGGGCGGCAAAAACGAGGGTGTAGTCTTCGCCAATCGCTTCGCCTTGTTCGCTGACAATCGCGAGGCGGTCGCCGTCGGGATCTTGCGCGAATCCGATTTGGCATCCGTTGTCTTTGGTGGTTTCGCACAGTGCGGTGAGGTGGTCTGGGGTTGGTTCTGCTCCTCGTTCGAAACGGCCGTTTGGCGCATCATGAATGGGGAAAACCTCGCAGCCTAATTCGTCGCGTAAAAAGGGCACCGCGCTGAGCGCACCCACGCCATTGCAACAATCGACCGCGACCTTGAAGCCTTGGGCGCGAATCAGATCGATGTCGACATACGCGCGAATTTTTTCCCAATGCACTTCTAGTGGATCTTCGAGTTTACGTATAATGGGTAGATCCGCTTCCGCCACATAGCGAAAGTTCTGTTGCCGAAACATATCGAAGAGCTCTTCGCTATGCATCAGATCTAAAAACATGCCGTCGCGCCCAATGAATTTTAGCGCGTTCCATTCGGCCGGATTGTGGCTCGCGGTAATGCAAATCCCGCCCATAACATCTTGGGTTGCGGTTTGCAGCAAGAGGGTGGGGGTGGGAACAATGCCAGCTAACACCGGGGTGCAGCCCACGCTTTGCAGGCCAGCGATCACGGCGAGTTCGACCATTTCTCCGGTAGGGCGCGTGTCGCGTCCAACCAGCACAGGGCCTTTGCCGACAAAGTTGCCAAAGGCCTCGGCCCATCCGGCCGCGATTTGCGGAGTCATCGAGCGTCCGACTACCCCGCGTACACCTGAGATACCGACTTTTAAAGGTTCGCGTGGCATGATTTACCGGAGACGGTTGAGAAGTTGAATGATTTTATCACGACGGGTTCGGGCGGTTTCCATCTCTCGAGCTTCGGAAATGACTCGGATCATTTGTTCGGTTTTCGACATGCGAATATGAATCCAGCCGTCTTCCCAATCCACGCGAATCCCGTCGATGTGGCTGATTTCGCCCCCTTCAGGATCAGCATAAAGACTTTCGCTGAGTCGCTCGAGTTGCTGGTAGGTGCCTCCTTCAGCTCCGTAAACGCGACGTTTGCTAATGTGGTAAAGCGGGAGTCGGTGCACCAAAGCGTCGAGTCCATCGGTGGCGTTTAGCGCCATGGCTTCGAGCACGATAGCCATCATGGCAAAGCCGTCGAAGCCTCGGCTGAACGTTGGAATGCAGGCACTCCCGTTTCCTTCTCCGCCGATCAATCCGTCTTCATCGCAGAGGGCGGCAACAATGCTAGCCTGGCCCACGGGGGTTTTGACCACCCGACAGTTTCGCGCCGCCGCGATGTCGTCAATGGTCCGCGTCGTACAGGTATTTGTCACGACGACACCCTTTTGCGCGGTGGTGAGATGGTCGACCAAAATGGGTAGGGTGCATTCTTCGCTAAACGGCTCTCCGGTTTCGGAGACGAGCGAGAGTCGCCCCATGTCGCTGCTTAACACGAAGCCCACATCCCCGCCAACGTGTTGGATCATAGAGGCAATCGGCAGGGCCGAGCGTGGGCGTGGCTCGGGCTCGCGCGGGAGGTAGCCAGAGGGCTCCGCGTTCACCGGAATCAGCCGGAAACCAAGTCGTTCAGCGAATTCAGCAATAAAGCCACAGCCCGATCCGCCCACAGGGTCGATCACCACAGTGAAGTCTTGTTTTCGAATCGCTTCGGTATCGACCAAGTTTTCCAGCGCGTCAAAATAGGGGGTAGAAAAGGAAGGCTCGGGTTGCTCATTATCGGAATCACTTAGCGATCGCGCGTATTCGGCCGAGGTTTGCAAGGAGCCGATGGACTCCCAGGTCGCCCGCAAGAAGTCGCCGCCATGATAGAAATCCAATACGTTTCCGCCCGAGCTAGGCGGAAGGAAAGCGCCGTCGGGGCCAATAAGTGAGATCGCGTTCCAGCCCATGCCGGTATGTCCACCGGAGATCGACACTGCGCCCGCGATCGGAAGAGCCGAGGCCGCGATGCGGTGTTGCAGAATCGGGGTGGGGCAGATGCCGAAGTCGATGACGTTACAGCCCGCAGCCAGGAGCCCGGTGGTGACCGCGGTGGCCATCATGGGGCTGGAGTCGCGGGTGTCTCGCGCAATGAATATGGTGCCGCCGTCGGTAAAGGTGGCATAAGCCGAAGCAAAATCCATCATCACCTTTGGGGTGAAGGATTCTCCGATAAAGCCTCGTAGACCGAAGCTGGCTAGCCGTAATTGCATAATCTGAAACTAAGGCGACGCGCTAAATTGTCAACTGGTTGCGCTAGCGCAGGCCGTGGTTACTGAAGCAGTTTCATTTCAACCCGGCGGTTTTCCAGCCAAGCACCTTCGTGATGACCTGGATTGATCGGCGCTTCTTCACCAAAGCTCAGGGTATTGATTCGGCTGGAGGCGATCCCGCGTGCGATGAGTGCGTTTCGTGTTGCGATGGCACGCTTCTCGCCGAGGGACATGTTGTAGGAAGCCGAGCCACGTTCGTCGCAATGGCCTTCAAGAACCAGCCCAAGATCTGGATAGGTCATCAGGTAGTCAACCATGCCGTCGACTTTGTAGAGTTCCGCGTTGGGGACTTGATCTTGATTGTAGGCAAACCGAATCACTTGGCTGTCGCTTTGAACCGACTGCAAGTTGCCCGCCATGCGAGGACTTAGGCTGGTTTCCGGATAGACGGTGTTGTCATACCCGTTCGGATTACGGTTTGAGTTATAGCCGGTTTGGCCTGAGCCGATAGGGTTGCCATTCTGGTCATAGGCAATTGGATTGCCGTATTGGTCAACTCCTCCTGAGCCTCCGTTATAGCCGCTTCCATTCCAGCCGGCATCGGTTCCGCCCATTCCTGTGGTTCCTCCGTTATCTTGGCTCGAATAAATACCACTGTCGCCTCCGCCCAGAAGCGGGTTCCGGTTGCCTGCTCGATCAAATCCGCCGGTACCGGTCCAGTTTCCCGCTTCATCGTAGCCTCCGAGGCCAACGAAGCCTCCCGTTTCATTGTACTCCCCGCCTTCACCGATGTAGTCGCCTTGCGCGTTATAGCCACCGAGCCAGATGTAATCTTGGTTGTCATCCTGCCCATTGTTGAGCTGGCCTTGCTGCGCGCCAGGGTCAAAGGCGCCGCCGTTTCTCCCCTGTAGAGAGGCTCGGGTGCGACAACCACTGGCGAGTAACCCGCTGAGGAGAAGGATGGCAAAGATGGCGAAAGAGGGCTTAGCGAGAGAGTGCTGACATAATTTCATAATAATTCTTTTCCTTTTTTATTGATCTCCCAGCTCTGACGCTAGGTACCCGCAGAAATTTAGAACTGGGCAAAATAAAAGCGGCGAATCGCTTCGACGCTTTAGGTACGACTGCTAGATCCTAATCTCTAGCGATAGTCAAACAAGACGGTTGCTACGGTTTCTTTGTTGCTGATGAACCCCTCAAATGGGTTCCTCTTCCTCTTCCTCTTCCTCTTCCTCTTTCTCCTCTTCCTCTTTCTCCTCCTCCTCCTCCTCTTCTTCTTCTTCTTCTTCTTCTTCTTCTTCTTCTTCTTCTTCTTCTTCCTCCTCCTCCTCCTCCGGGATCGGTCTCAAGGTTGTAAAGAAATGTTCCGTTTGGGTAAAAAAAATACCGCGCTCTGAAAGGGGAGTGCGGTATATTCATGGTGCTTCCGTGAAAGGCACCTGAGTTGTTTTTACCTGAGCTTACTGCACGAGTTTCATTTCAACTCGGCGGTTTTCCAGCCAAGCCGTTTCGTTGTGCCCGATGTTAATCGGGGCTTCTTCACCAAAGCTCAAGGTGTTGAGGCGATTCGATGCGATGCCGCGAGAAATGAGGGCGCTACGAACCGCGAGAGCACGTTTCTCACCCAAGGCCATATTGTACGATGCCGATCCGCGTTCATCGCAGTGACCTTCAAGCACGAGGTTTAGGTCTGAATTGGTGTTGAGGTATTCGACCATGCCATCCACTTTATATAGCTCAGAGCTTGGGACTTGGGCTTGGTCATAGGAAAACTTGATGATCTGGATGTCGCTTTGTACTTCCTGAGGGATTCCCTCGAGGCGAGGACTTAAGCCCATTGTTCCATCCCAGGCACCGACTTCATTGCCAAATTTATCAAAAGCACCGGCCGGGCCGATATAGACACCGTTTTCGTCGTATCCGCCACCGGGACCAATGTACATGCCGGTTTTGTCAAAGAGGCCAGAACCGGTCCAGTTCCCGCTTTCGTCGTAGCCACCTGGGCCGACGTAGTTTCCAGATTCGTCAAATTCCCCGCCTTCTCCGATGTATTCACCTTCGGAATTATAGCCCCCCGACCATACGTAATCTTGATTGTTCAAATCGACCAATTCGACTTCTTCGAATGATCCATTGTTAAATGTGCTCTTCTTGCCTTTGGTCCGACAACCGGTGGTGAACAGGCTGCAGAGCAAAATGATTGAGAGGAGGGAGAGGGTTTGGCGCTTCATATGGTTTTAGATTCCTTTATTTACCTACGTGGGGGATGACGGAAAATGATCAAGAATTTGGTAATGTGTCTAAAAAAAAGCCACGAATCAAATTCGCGGCTTTTTTGAGTTCCGACAGGGAACAGTTCAATGAGTTTGCTACTGGAGCAATTTCATCTCAGCCCGGCGGTTTTCACGCCATGCGTTGTCGTTGTGAGCTGGGTTAACCGGGGCTTCTTCACCGAAGCTCAAGGTGGTTACCCGACCTGGCTCAACTCCACGCATGACGAGGGCGGCCCGAACTGCGAGAGCGCGTTGTTCGCCGAGTGCCATGTTGTAGGCTTCGGATCCACGTTCGTCACAATGTCCTTCAACCACAAGGTTTAGCTGTGGGTTGTTGGTCAAGTATTCGGCCATGCCGGTTACTTTGCCCATTTCGGCTTGAGGAACTTCTGCGCGATCGTAGTTAAATTGAATGACTTGGTAGTCACCTTGCACGTCTTGGAGTGATCCTGCCAGACGGTCGCCAGGAGCGCCGAAGTCGTAATCACCTGCAGACCAACCCGCATAGGTACCGTTTTTGTCGTATGGACCGGTTGGGCCAACGAAATTACCGTATTCGTCGTATCCGCCGCCGGGGCCGATGTATTTGCCGGTGCTGTCGAATAAGCCTTTGCCCGTCCATACACCGTTTTCATCGTATCCGCCTGCGCCAACCCAGTTGCCGTCGATGTCGAATTCGCCACCTTCGCCAATGTAATTGCCTTGAGCATCATACCCACCCGCCCAGACAAAGTCTGAGTCCTTGAGAAGGGTTTCGTCTAACTGGACGAAATCACCTGCTGCCAAGGGATCGAAACGAGCGTCGCCCTTGACAAATGAACTACTACGTTTGGTGCGACAGCCGGAAAAAACCAAGCTGAACAGCACCAAGGAAATGAGTGAAAATCTAAACACGGTCATCTTGCCTTGCCTCTTCTTATTGCTACTATCTTAAATACCCTACGAAATTCGTACTACGTCGTTCTACTGCATTATCGCTGATGTGGAGACCACGAAGGTGCACTCCAACTACCACGACCTTTGACGATGGGTATAACTTTACCTTCTTTGGTGTCAAGGATGTACAGTGAGCTTACATAATTCAACTCACCGACCGTGACAAGGTGTCGGCCATTCGGGGACCAACTGGGATGCCCAAAGTCCGTGCGGCCATCAGAAAGGACGGACTGCGATTTGCCTGAATTGGCATTATAAACGCGGATCTCATAGCTCGATCCTTGCTTGCTCGAATAGGCGATCAAGTTATTGTTGCTCCAGTTTGGTTGCACATTTTCTCGACCTTCGAAGGTAATCTGCTTTAGGCGGCCATTTGCCGGAGTGACGATATAGATGTTGGGTTTTCCACCGTGGTCGGAGACAAAGGCGATTTGCTTGCCGTCAGGGGACCAGGTCGGGGTCGATTTGGCGGATGCTTTGGTTTTTGTGATACGCCGGGGCTTCAAGGTCTGACGATTCATGATATAAATCTCTGGGTTTCCGTCTTTGGAGAGGACCAGAGCCACGTCACGTCCATTAGGGGCAAAAACCGCTCCGGTATTCAAACCTGGGAAATTTGCTAGGCGATTCCGCTGTCCGTTCGCGACGCTGATTTCATAGACATCAGGGAAGCCTTTCCGGAAGCTTGTGTAGAGGAGCTTTTGCCCACTTGGATCCCAGGTTGGGCTCATGCTGATCGAGCGGTCGTTAGTATACTGTCTTGGGTTGCCGCCATCGTAGTCGCAGAGGAAGACTTCCTTTTTACCATTTACTTCGCCGAGGTAGGCAATGCTCGTATTTGCGATGCCAGTCTTCTTCTTGATCGCGAGCAAAATTTCATCGGCATATCGATGCGCCAAGCTTCGGACCGCTTGCGGAGTACTGTTATACATGTGGCCGTAGCGAACCGATCCACCGGCGCTCACCACGACTTGTAGCTTCACATTGAGTCGTGGGCCATTCATCGCGGCTTCGCCCACGATTTTGTAATCGCCACGTCCACGCAAAGCCTCGGTGAAATGGCCCGACGTCGTGAGATCTTTTTTCAGGGTTTCGATAAAGATACGAGCGGCTGGGATCGGCTGGATTTTAAAGTCCGTGTAGTCGATGGCTTCCTTGCTTTTACCCACGGTGGTGAATTGGGCGGATGCCTGATGCGTTAAGAAAAGCTCACTGCCAAAAAGGAAGAGAGCGAGAGTGAAAATAAAGGGAATGCGTTTCATTATTCGGCCTGGAAATTAAACGTAAATGTGTCTTCGAAAACGTTGTGTGGGAAATTTTTTGGTAGGGGATTTACCCGTCCGACTTGAGTTAGGTAATGTCTCGCGTGCGCATCGACACGCGGGTTGCCAGAGCTTTCGACCAATCGCATGGCCATGACATCGCCATTACGTGCAACCACAACCTTTACTTTGACGCTGTAGGTCTCGGTCAATCCGTTGAGTGGTAAGATGTTGTTGTGAAATTGCCAGCCCACTTCTTCAAACAAGCTTTGGTATTGGCTGTCATGAAAGGGCTCCGGTGGCGGTGTCGGGCGAGCCGCTTCGAGCTTTTTTAAGATCTCTTCCTGCGTAAGCTTTGGTTTCTCAGGGGGAACCGGCTTCGGTTTTTCAGGCGGAGGTTTCGGTTTTTCAACGGGTTTCTTCTCGCTCTTCTTTGGAACTTTTTTAACCGGCTTTTTCACTTCGGGCTTGGGCTTAGGCTTGGGCTTTTCAGGCGGAGGTTTCGGCTTTTCCGGCTTTGGCTTAGGTTCAGGCTTAGGTTCAGGTTTAGGCTTAGGTTCAGGTTTAGGCGGTGGCTCAGGCTTAACATCCCGAAGCGTCGGGGCTGGCATCGGGGGCAGGGGGATCGGCAAATCCGGTACAACTACCCGCTCTTCAATCGGTTTTTCCAGTATTGGCGGTGCTTTTCTGACGCTATTCAGCGATACTTTAATCGATTTCGGCCGCATCTTCTTTTGCGGCATGAACTGATTAAAGATTCCTGATAGATACATGATGAGAATGACCGCAAGGTGCCAGCCACCCACTTTGAGCATCCGCTTGCGATTCCACTTCATTCGCCCGCCTTGCCGTCGGTGATTAAATTTAGGTTCGGAATATTCGCCGCCTTAATGTAGCGAATCGCTTCCATCGCTTTGCCGTAGGGAACTTCCGCGTCGGCTCGAAACCAAATTTCGGTATCCGGTTTGGATGCACTCAGTGAAACAAGCCGTTGCTCAAGCTGTTCCATCGGGAGACCGATTTTGTTGACGAACAAGAGTCCGTCCGCGTTTACCGTGACCGTAATTGTCTCCGCTTCACTTTCAATTGATTCCGCCTCGCCCGTGGGCAAGGTGATGGGAATCCCATTTTCGATCATAGGAAAGGTAATGATGAAGGTGATCAACAAGACAAAGGTCAAGTCCATCAGGGGGGTCATGTTAATTTCCCCAATGGGTTTTACCCCGGATAGTTCTGACCGGCGCGCCATGTTAGAATTCCCGCTGAACTTCTTCGCTAAATTCTTGGGCGAAATTATCCATTTGAACCGTGAGGTGGCGGATGCTTCCTGCGAGTAGGTTGTAGGCCACTGCAGCCGGAAGCGCGACAAGAAGCCCGACGATGGTTGTGCTCAAAGCCGAAGCAATCCCGGGGGCCATCGTGGAGAGGTCTGCTGCCCCTGCTGCAGCCATCGCAGTAAAGGCATCCATGACGCCCCAGACGGTTCCGAGGAGACCCAGAAAGGGCGCGGTGCTCGTCGCAATCGCGAGCAAATTCATCCCGCTTTCGAGCTCGAGCGCTTCTGTGGCAACGCTCCGTTCCGTCGCGTTTCGAACCGCGGTGATTTGGAGGTCTGAAAGTTTGTTCTCGCTCAGGTCACCCCGAAATAAATCATCGCGATCTTGTGCTTGAGGATTGATTTGTAAGCCAAGGGCTCGGCATCCATGATTGTAAACCGTAAACAGGGGCGTGCCAATAAAGCGGCTATTCTTCGCGAACAAGTCCACCGGATGCGGTTCCTTGCTGTACGCGTTTAGAAAGCGCTGGGTCATGAGTTTCGCTCTGCGAATCTCAACTATTTTTTCAGCCACAACGTACCATACTCCGATGGATGAAACCACCAGGAGTAGAACAATGACTTTTCCGATCATTCCGCTTTGAAACACTCCGGATAGGAGGCTCGCGAAGACCGGCATGTGCGTAACGCAATCGACCATATCGTCTCGTATTCCCTTTTATTTAAACACTTTCTAACGGTAGGATGACAAAACGGTCAATCTGAAAGCACCCTTAAGCACATCATCCGCTGATCTGCCCCCCGTTTTCCCCCTAAAATTCAGATCTTTGCTTCTCCAGCCACCTGCTTGGTGGAATTAACTCAGGATATATTCTGTGATTTCTGCGGGAAACGGGATAATTTTTCATACGGAAAGATTATGAGTTCATTTTTTATGTGTTTACGCGTTTTTATTCGGAATGTAGTTGTAGTGGTTTTTTTTGTTGCCGGGGTGTTCTCGCCGGCGGGTTTAGTCTTTGGGCAAGCGGATACCTCCCTAGTGGTCAAGGAGGTTCAGATCGAATTGGCTATGATTGAGGCGGAGGCGGAAAAAAAGCGCCAGCAAATCAGCACCCACTATATCAAACAACTCACAGGTTTGGAGCGGTCCTATCAGCAAGAGGGAAATCTCGACGCCATCTTAGTTGTCCGAAATGAAAAGTTGGCGGTAGAAAAGCATGCCGATCTAGGCGAATTGGAACTGCCTGCCATCTCGTTGAATGCTCCTACGGCCTTGCGGCAAAAACGCCAAGCCTATGACCTCTTACTGCTAAAGTACGTTGCCTGGAAAGATGCGCAGCGCAAAGAAAAGGTTTCTAAGGCGATTAAGAACCTTGAAGCTGCCAAGGTGAAATTGACCAAGGCGGGAAAGATTCAAGAAGCCCTTGACGTGGCAAAGATCCTCGAATCGCTCAAGGATGGGGCGGGGGCTGCACCTGAGCAAGGCGGGGCGTCGCTCTCAACCAAAGGCCTCCTTCTCTACATCGATTTCGACGGCCCACGTGGCTCGATTGTAAATAAGAGTAGTCGCAAATTTAAGGTGGCGAACAAGGGTGTAACCATCGATGCAAACGGAGTGCGAGGAAAGGCCGGAGCCTTTGATGGCGAACGCTCGCACCTCATGCTCGATATTCCGAAAGACTTAACGACGCTCGGTGACTATACCTACAGCGTCTGGGTGAAGACATCGGCCACGATCCGCGGGAATAATAGCGTTGATCGGCAATACATCATTGGCAATCATGGGCCGACGCCAACGCAAAGGGATGATTTTATGAAGCAGGGCTCAAGTTTATGTGTGGATGTCCAAGCCCGCGATAAAATTCTTTCTGGGGCATTTTATCAAGCACCTCGCGTCTATGACGAGAAATACACGTATGCAAAAATTGTCAATGCGTGGACTCACCTTGTCGTTCGTCGAAATGGTGCCGATCGCGAAATATGGATCAACAATGAAAAAATGACGGTGACTAATCGAAGAGCCGCCAAAGATTCGGCTTTTGCCGTTTCTAGCCCCTGGTACATTGGGGATTTCTCAGGGGGAAATCCCTACTACGGTGGCAGGAAAACCACATACAATTTTCACGGATTGATGGACGAGGTAATGATTTTCGATCGTGCGGTTAGCGATGAAGAAATCGCTAGCCTGTACAAACGTGGTGGCGCCATGGCGAAAAAAGATGCAAACACTCCGCCATCTTCCCGATCCAAAACGGAGCTGTTACAGCTTCGGCCTAGGCTACCCCGTTGAGATTTGGAATCTGGGTTTTACGCCGTTTCAAGCCAGATTCTAAAAAATAGCGGATCGGCATTTTTCCTGGTTCGTTTCGCTTCTGAGTTCTACTGCAAAACGAATTCTAAATCCGGCAGTGCATCCAAGCGGAAGCGGATCTCCTTTTGCGGCTCCGCTCTTTGGGTTCCATCCCCACGAAGAGACTCGGCCAGTTCATCCACTGCACCTGGGTCGAGTTCGAGTTGTAGCAGCTTGTCAGCGATGCTGCATTCAGAGTAGCTGCGTGCATCCAAGCGGACGGCGAGGCTAGGACCAATCAATATGAGATGGCGCTCGAAGGGTAGGCGACCTTTCAACACGCCTCGAATCGTTTCCGCGTAAGCGCGTCCAAAACGAATTTCAATCGGTCCCTCTGGGCGTGGGCGCTCCCAGCTTAGATCCGGAACCAAAACCCGATCGGTATCTGATCCGTCGATGCGCATACCTTGTACCGCCTTGGCTGCGATCTTCCGGTCCAGCAAGATGCTTTGGCGTTCAAGTTTCGTGATCCCACCGGGGTGGGTTTGATTGAGAAGGTCGATTACGGCCCGGCTGCTCCATCGCTCGATCAGGCCGAGTTCGTCAACCGTCACTCCCATCGCCTGCACCAGATTAAATGCGCCGTTTACGCTTTGAACCGTCGGAGCAATTGCGTCGGGTTGGAAGGTTAACGCGTGTAGTTTCGTTGCATGCTGGGCTCGGATCGGGGCGTTCAAATTTAGGTAATGGCTTGGAAGCAAGGCGCTCTTCGATCGGTAAATATGCAGAGCTAAACCTTGCAGGAGTTGCGTTGGCCATTCCGGCGCTTCCTGTACCTTATCCTGGGACGTAGGCGTCTCATCGGCGATTCGCGCCACCCGAATGGTCAGTTCAAAACCTAAGCCACTTACTTTTGGGTCTTTGTTTTTCTTTCCAGCGATTTCTGAAAATCCAGCTGTGACGTAATGCCAATGCGGTTCGGGTTGACTTGCTTTGTAAGCCAAGATGAGCGGAAGCGGGCCGGGCTTTTGTGGTTGCCGCTCAAAGCGGGTTGGGCTTTGCCCGGGGTAGGCCGCTGCAAAGGTTGACTCGATCGCGGCCAAGCCGGTTTTGTCTGCCGCCAACGGGGCAGGGACTGGGGGCAGTTGTGCTGAAACCACCGAATAGATGCAACCCCAACTCATGATGCAGAGCAAAAGTTGGACTGCGACGGATGTCTTAACGTAAGCCATATTCATTTAATTTCCGGTGCAGGGTACGGCGGCTGATACCCAATTTTTCAGCCGCTTCGGTTCGGTTGCCATTGCAGGCCTCAAGCGTACGTGCGATCAACTGTTTCTTTGTGTCCTCCATCGAACTGCCGGAAGAAAATGTTTTCTCGCTAAAAGCCGTGGGTGCGCTTGCTGCCTTGGCGCTGTCCGCAGAGTGTAAGTTGTCCGTTGGTTGCAAGATTTCTTCAGGCACATCCTTTAGCGAGATCCGTTTGTTTCGAGTCATCACCACCATGCGCTCGACCATGTTCCGAAGTTCCCGAATGTTTCCTGGCCATGCGTAGTCGTTCAGGGCTGCCATCGCATCGGCGGAAAAGCCGTCAACCTCGCGCTGGTTTTCTTGGCTGAACTCTTTGAGAAAATGCATCAGCAAAATGGGGACATCGCCTTTGCGATCTCGTAGAGGCGGAAGTTCAATTCGAACCACATTCAATCGGTAATATAAGTCTTCCCGAAAATCGCCTTTGGCGACCTCCTGTTTTAGATCGCGGTTTGTTGCCGCCACGAGGCGCACATCTACTTCTATTTGTTCGGTTCCACCCACTCGCATAAAGCGACGCTCCTCAAGTACACGTAGGAGTTTCACCTGCGTTTGCTCTTCGATTTCCCCAATCTCATCCAAAAACAAAGTGCCGGTATCGGCTAACTCAAAGCGCCCCTTTTTTCGGGACATCGCATTGGTGAAGGCCCCTTTTTCATGCCCAAACAATTCGCTTTCAAACAAGGTTTCGCTCAAGGCGCGGCAGTGCACGTCGATGAAGGAATTCTTCGAGCGCGGGCTCAACTGGTGCAGCGCGCGCGCGATCAATTCTTTTCCAGTTCCGCTTTCTCCTTCGATCAAGACACTCGCACGAGACGGAGCCACTTGCCGAACCGTTTCAAACACCTCCTCCATCGCAGGCGATTGACCGATGATATGTTCTAAGCCAAATTTTTTATCGAGCTGCATTTCGAGTTCGGTAATCCGATCCGTGGCACTGCGATTTTTCATCGCCTTGGCGAGCACGAGCTCCAAATGGTCGAGGTTTACCGGTTTGGTCAGAAAATCTTCCGCGCCTACCTTCACCGCTTCCACTGCTTGCTCAACTGAGCCGTAGGCGGTGAGCAAAATAACCACCGGCTGTTGATCGCGAGCTTGAATCCGACGCAACAAAGACATGCCGTCAAGTCCTGGCATCCGAATGTCACTCAAGACAATATCGACCTCGCTACGGTTCAGCTCCGCCAGAGCGGATTCGCCATCCTCGGCTAGACTGACGTCAAACGAACGCTTTAAAAAGCGGGCCAACCCTTCGCGGGTGTTCTTCTCGTCATCGACAATGAGCAGGCGAGGCTTTTTCTGCTTTGCACTCATGATTTTGTTTTTTGATTTGCAGGTTTCGATGGTGTCGGGCGGGTATTGGACTGAACTTTATACACCCCGCAGCGGCATCGCCCACTTTGCTGTACTGTCACATCAAAGGTCCACACTTCGAAGCCACCTGAAGCGAGGATTCCCGATTGAAGCGGGTAGATGTAGGTGATGCTTCCTTCAGGGTTTCGTTGTGCGCGCCCTGCTTCACCGAGGTTTTCCTTTAAGATCATTGGGTCGAGTTTTACCCGCTTGGCGAGGGAGGGCGGTAGGTTGCAGGGCAGTAGGCCGCGAATTTGATTGGCGCGATCTACGCCGTTATCTTCATTTCGGTTGCGAAACTCTTGGAAGGCAAGCAGCTCTTTTTTAGCCGGACGCCAGGCCTTCGCCTTAACAGCTTGAACCTCTTTGGCTTGTGCCTCCTTTTTAGAGGAAGGTGAGGAATGACCGCAACCAATGGGACCGAATAGGCCGATAAACATGCTCAGGCATACTCCGAGAGCGAATGGAAGACGTCCCATCATGTGCGTGGCGCTTTCAGGAGACGAATACGTTGGTCCTCACGCGGAAGCACCACGGTGACCGTGGTGCCGACGCCCGGTTCGGTGTCGATTTCGATGTGCCCACCGTGGTCTCGTAAAATTCGTTGCACGATCATGAGCCCCAGCCCAGTGCCTTTTTTGCGCGTCGTGTGGTACGCTTCGAAGATGTGACTGAGGTCCTCGGGCTGAATCCCGCTGCCGTTATCCTTGAAAGCGATGGAGACAGCGTAGTCCGTTACGCTAAGAAAAATGTTTAGCACCCCGTTTTCGTTCATCGCCTGCATGGCATTGCGAATGAGGTTGAAGAAGGCCTGCTTGATCTGCGCCTTGTCGATGGGGATCACCGGGATCTCGCTTTCGGCTTCAACCTCAATCCAGATTCCTCGATCCTCGACTTCTTTTCGCACCACCTTTAACGTGTCTTCGAGTACCGCCGTAATGTCGGCCTCTTCTAGAACCGGATCGGTCGGCCGAACCGCACCGAGAAATTGCGAAATGATTTGGTCGAGCCGCGAAATTTCATCGCGCGCCACGCCTAGCAACTCGTCTAGTTCGCCCCGTTTCGCTTTGGGAATATCATCGAGCTCGCGCTGCATAAGTTGCAGATGGATGTTCAGTGAATTAAGCGGATTGCCGATCTCATGCGCGACCCCAGCCGCAAGCAGCATGATGGCATTCAAGCGCTCGCTCTCCAGCGTATCCGCAGCGCGTTCACGTTCGTTGGTAATGTCGCGAAAGATGACCACCGCGCTATCGGCCTGCTCCTTGGGCGGGCCAGTACGAGCCTCGTCACTTCCAAGTTCGCGTTCCAGCGGAACGATATAAAATTCGAGAAAGCGATGCTCCGGGTAGCCGATTTCAAGTTCGGTTCGGGAGAGGCGAGACCACTCTTCTGGATCAAGCGCGATCAGTTTCTCCCACTCCACCTGTCGGATGTATTTGCGCAACGGTTGTCCCAGCGCCTTGTCCGCCTGAAATCCCAGGAGCCGCTCTGCGGTTTGGTTGGCAAACATGATATTCCCTTCGCTTTCGAGGACAATAATTCCCTCTTGAATCGCATGGAAAATCGTTTCCATGAAGCCACGCTCCTGCGCCAGATTCAAAAACTGAACCTGTAGGCTGTCGAGGTCGACCCGATCCATTTTGGCGAGCAATTTGTCGAGAAACGCGGATTTCATGTCACACAGTGTATGTGACATTTTGGCGCAGTGCGAGCCCTTTTCATGCGCGCCGAGGATTGGAAGCGTCTCTAGAATCGATCCTTGCTTAACCCGATCCGAACCACTTGGATTTTCAGGATGGATATAAATCCTTACCAAACCCCAACGTCTTCCGACCTTTCCTCCGGAGAGTTTGATGATATTGAGTGGACCTATCTGTGGGAAGAAAGAGGGGAAAATAAGGGCGCACAAGTCCGAATCGAAGAATACCAACTTATCATTGGAGTTCTAGGCAAGGGGACGATCCAGGAAGTCGAGCGGAGTCGTCATTTTGAATCCTTTTCGCTGACCGGTAAACTTTTCTTATTAAAAAAGCCAAATCGCGGAGCACTACGTCCTCATGTTGAGGTGGTTGAGCACCTAAAAGAATGGCGTGGTCCGTCTACAACCGAGTGGTTGCGTCATGATCTCAAAACTCACCGAAGCTTCCTCCTTCTTATCTTTTTGGCGATCAACTTATGTATGTTGGCTTTCGCGGTCGCTTCGTGCTTCATGGCGCCTTTATATTCTCATGCCGATTACTAAGGAAGGTGTCAGACTCCAATGGCACTTAGTTAAGCCGATTTGTATTAAAAATGATTGGAAATCCAGGCGACTAAAGGCGCGTAGCGCTGACCCATTGATAGCCACGGTTGACGAACGGAGTGAGGAGGCCGTGGTCCCGGCGACTTCCTCCTCTAAGCCGCGTGGCGGCGACACCCTAGCGGATGAAAAGCGTATGATAAACGATTCCTGGTAATTTTGAGGGTTTCGTTTTAGTGGATTTCGGGCATTATAGGATATAAACAGGATTCAAACTGGGCGGGGCTATGTTCTGCGCCTCGGTTCGCGTTCTCTTCCAATATAGAGCCTACCCCTCGTTGCCTATCACCGGCCTGCACCAAACCCGGCGCTGCGGCCGCTTCGCGGCCTTGCACACGGGCTACCATATCCCGCCCACTTTGGGGCGGATTCCCACGATGTAACATGACGCAAAAAAATACGCTGGACCGCTTATCTAAGTGCCATTGGTGTCAGACTCCAATGGCACTTTTGCGTGGGAATCGCCGAAGGCCAAGGAGCGGCGGTTTCCAACCGCCGACGGATGGAAAGGGTCGGGTTAGAGAGAGGGCTTGACGGGCGGGGTCCTGCGCCTCGTTTCGATTTGCTAGCAATAACGTCAGGAATGAGTCTGACGCGTGTCAGACTCCAATGGCACTTAGTTAAGCCGATTTGTATGGAAAGGAGTTCGCTCTGCCTTGAAAAGAAAGCCTGAGGCTTGAAGGCAATTAGCCGGTCGGTGACCGAAGGGAACCACCGGAATTTATTGGGAAATAATATGAAGCGCTGGAAGCGCGGTCGGAATAGAAACCAATATTGGCGATGCCTTTCAAAAAAGCAGAGGTCAACTGATGCGTGCTCAGAATACGATTTTTGGCTTATCCAAGTGCCATTGGTGTCAGACTTCAATGGCACTTTTGCGTGGGAATCGCCGAAGGCCAAGGAGCGGCGGTTTCCAACCGCCGACGGATGGAAAGGGTCGGGTTAGAGAGAAGGCTCGATGGGCGGGATCCTGCGCCTCGTTTCGATTTGCTAGCGGAAATTCAGACGTTTAAAGGCGCGTAGCGCTGACCCATTGATAGCCATGGTTGACGAACGAAGTGAGGAGGCCGTGGTCCCGGCGGATTTTTCCTCTAAGCCGCGTAGCGGCGACACCCTAGCGGATGAAAAGCGTATGATAAACGATTCCTGGTAATCTGGGGGGAGGGGGGGGAGTGTATTTCGGGCACAGC